>OBLU010001479.1_pt1 | contig 21912 bp, 19 predicted proteins | sample 1518681 | NCBI WGS metagenome assembly OBLU01 (sample SAMEA3539304, study PRJEB22396) | soil metagenome | biome: tundra; feature: field; material: soil | place: USA | collected 2010-05 | depth 0.15 m
TTCAGACGTGTGCTCTTCCGATCTGATACCGGGCTCCTTCGCAGGCCCCGCAGTGGTCGGCATGGTCGCCGTGCTGGGTGCCCTTGCGCTGGAGTTCCGGGGTCACGTCGGTTCGATCGCGCCGGGTGCTTCGGGATGGTTGGAGGCACGGGTGCCGATCCATCTGCGCCGGGCCATCCGTCCGGGGCTGTGGGGGGCATCGGTGATCTTCGGCGCCGGGGTGAGCCTGACTCTCATGATGGTCGTGATGCATCTGGGCCGGATCGGCCGGCTCAACGACGCCCTGGGTACCGACCCGGTCGGCATGGTCCTGCTCAGCCTTGGCCAGCTGATGGTCCTGCCCAACGTCGGGCTGTGGGCTGCCTCCTGGATCGCCGGGCCGGGCTTCGGCCTGGGCGAGGGCAGTGCAATGACCTGGGCGCACTCCAACCCCGGCCTGCTCCCGCTCATCCCCGGTCTGGGTGCCGTGCCGGCCCCCGGCCCGCTGCCTGCCGGCATGTGGCTCAGTGCCATGGTTCCGGTTGCCGCTGGAGCACTGGTTGGTTGGCGTGCCGTGCGCGTCCTGGCCCGGCTCTCGTCCTGGCGGGCCAAGGCCGAGACCGCAGCATCGGCATGTCTGATTGCTGCCCTTGTCCTGACGTTGGCGAGTTATCTGGCGGGCGGTTCGCTCGGGGCCGCCCGGCTCAGTGGGTTAGGGGCACCGTCGCTGGTGTTCGGCGCCGCAGTGCTGGCAGAGCTGCTGCTGGGATCAGCGGTTTTCGTCGGAGTCAGCCACCTGCGTGCTGTCCGGACCTGAAGGCGCCACTGAAGATGGAGTCGAGACTGTTGTTGGATCGCGAGCTGCCGTCTGCAGCGGCGATCGCGGTGTTCGCCCCGAGGGTGTGGTCCTAGAGGCTCTTCGCCATGCCATAGAAGGCACCGGGTAACGACGCCAGCACGGGCGGAGGGCACACCAGGACCAGAGCGACGACGTCGGGTGCCATGTTGCGTGTCGGTGCCCGGCCGGCGGACCGGTCCTGGATCGACCGGACTGACTCGACCTGGCCCACTGCAACGGGACCGCGGCCACCGCGGTGTGGGGCAGCGCGATGCGTCGGGGATCAGGGCGACCAGTATCAGCATGGCGGACCGCCGTGAAGGTGCCACCCCTTCCCGGGCAGCACACGCGACGTGTCAGGCGCGGCCAAGGGTCTGCTGGCTGGGACGGTGGCAATGGCGGGTGCGCGGTCGGATATCGTCTCCCATCGTGACGAATATGTCGGAGGGCGGGTCGGCGACCGGATCTATCGTGGTCCTCGTCTCGGGCTGTGGCACCAACCTGCAGGCACTCATCGACGCCACGGCCGACCCTGCCTACGGCGTGCAGATCGCAGCGGTGGGCGCCGATCGTGACCACATCGAAGGCCTTGCCCGCGCTCGCCGTGCCGGGATCCCCACCTTCGTATGCCGGGTCGGCGAGTTCGCCACGCGCGCGGACTGGGACGCCGCGCTCGCATCGCAGGTGGCGGCCTACCACCCCCAGCTGGTGGTTCTGGCTGGCTTCATGAAGCTCACCGGCGAAGCGTTCCTGAAACAGTTCGGTGGACACACGGTCAACACCCACCCGGCACTGTCGCCGTCTTTTCCTGGCGTCCATGGTCCCGCGGAAGCTCTCGACTATGGCGTGAAGGTCACAGGGTGCACGCTGTTCGTCGTCGACGCCGGCGTAGACACCGGCCCGATTGTGGCCCAGAGGGCCGTCAACGTGCACGAGCACGACAGTGTCGAGACCCTGCACGAACGCATCAAGACCGCCGAGCGCCAGATGCTCGTCGACTACGTGGGCCGGATGGTCCGCAATGGTTTCTCCGTTACAGAACGAAAGGTCACCATCTCGTGAGCGAGTCGAAGGCTACCGGCAAGCGCGTCGTCCGTCGGGCACTCATCTCCGTCTACGACAAGGAAGGGTTGGAAGTCCTGGCGCGCGGCCTGCACGAAGCCGGAGTCACCATGGTGTCAACTGGGTCCACTGCTGCCCGAATCGCCGGCGCAGGCGTGCCAGTGACCCGGGTTGAGGACCTCACCGGCTTTCCGGAGTGCCTTGACGGTCGGGTCAAGACCTTGCACCCCACGATTCACGCAGGAATCCTCGCCGACACCGGCAACCCTGACCATGTGGCGCAGTTGAACGATCTCGGCATCGAGCCGTTTGACCTGGTGGTCTCCAACCTCTATCCGTTCACCGACACGGTGAGCTCAGGTGCCACCCAGGAGGAGTGCATCGAGCAGATAGACATCGGCGGGCCCTCGATGACCAGGGCCGCAGCCAAGAACCACGCGAGCGTCGCGATCGTGACCAACCCCGCGGAATACGGCTCGGTCCTGGTTGCCGTCCGGGGCGGGGGCTTTACTCTCAACCAGCGCAAGACTCTTGCGGCAGAGGCGTTCGTGCACACGGCAAGCTACGACTTCGCGGTCGCAAGCTGGATGGGCAGCGTCCTGACCGACACCAGCGACGGCACCGGCTTCCCTGCGTGGGTCGGCGCGACGTGGACTCGGGCGACTGTCCTGCGCTATGGCGAGAACCCGCACCAGAAGGCCGCGCTGTACGCGCACTGGCGCCCCGGAATCGCCACCGCAGAGCAGCTCCATGGCAAAGAGATGTCCTACAACAACTTCATCGACGCCGATGCTGCCCAGCGCGCGGCCTACGACCACGCAGAGCCGGCCGTTGCCATCATCAAGCACGCCAACCCCTGCGGGATCGCTGTTGGTGCCGACATTGCCCAGGCATACCTGCTCGCCCATGCGTGCGACCCCCAGTCGGCGTTCGGCGGAGTCGTCGCAACCAACCGCCCCGTCACAGCGGCGATGGCGGAGCAGGTTGCCACGGTATTCACCGAGGTCGTCGTCGCCCCGGCCTTCGAGCCTGAGGCGCTGGAGATCCTTAAGCGCAAGAAGGCGATCCGTCTCCTGAAGCTGCCCGAGGGCATGGAACGTGGTGACGAGGTCGACTTCCGTCCGGTCAGTGGCGGGGTCTTGATGCAGACGCGCGACAAGATCGACGCAGTCGTCGACGGCGAGACCGGCGGTGATGACCCCTCGCGTTGGAAGCTCGTGTGCGGCGACCCGGCCGGCTCCGCGACGCTGGCCGACCTGCGATTTGCCTGGCGGGCCGTGCGCGCCGTCAAGTCCAACGCCATCCTGCTCGTCAAGGGGGGCGCCAGCGTCGGTGTGGGGATGGGCCAGGTCAACCGGGTGGACTCCTGCCAGCTGGCGGTCACCAGGGCCGGTGTAGACCGCGCGGCCGGTTCGGTGGCGGCATCGGATGCGTTCTTCCCCTTTGCCGATGGGCTCCAGGTGCTGTTGGATGCCGGCGTCCGGGCCGTTGTCGCTCCCGGAGGGTCCGTACGCGACCCTGAGGTCATCGAGGCGGCCACAGCGGCCGGGATCACGATGTATTTCACCGGCACCCGGCACTTTGCCCACTGAGCCGGCAGCGTGGGCGTGCCGTGGCCGGAGTCTGCAGAGGCCGCTGGCGTGGTAGTGCGGCTAGCACGCCACCGGGCCAGCGCGTATCCGGGCAGCCGACGGCATCGGTGACCGTGCCGATGATCCACACGACAAGGGCAGCCGACAATCACACGCGCTGCTTTCTGGGCAGGCCTGCTGCGACATCCCTCTGCCTGGCCCAAGCCACTTTGCCTGTCGAGCTGGCCGCATCCCCGCAGTTCGTCACGGCTGGGGGACCACCAAGGTTGGGCAGCGCCCCCTGTGGAAGGATTCAGGACATGACCGCGCAGATCTTGGATGGCAGGGCGACCCTCGCAACGATCAAGAACGAGCTCAAGGCTCGCATCGCGGCGCTGGCAGAACGCGGCATCGTCCCCGGTCTCGGGACCGTGCGGGTTGGCCAGGACCCAGGCACCCGGTGGTACGTCAATGCCAAGCACAAGGACTGCGCCGAGGTCGGCATCGCGAGCATCCGGTACGACCTCGGCACGGACGTAAGCCAGGGTGAGGTCGAGGCAGTTGTCGACCAGCTCAACGCGGACCCGGCCTGTACCGGATACCTCGTGCAGCAGCCGACCGGGCTCGACGAGTTCGCTCTCCTGTCCCGGGTAGACCCGAGCAAGGATGTCGACGGGCTTCACCCATACAACCTCGGGTGCCTGGTGCTCGGGCAGGCAGCGCCATTGCCGTGCACCCCAGTGGGCATCATCGAACTGTTGCGCCGCTATGGCGTCCCCATCGCAGGTTCCCACGTCGTTGTCGTCGGGCGTGGCCTGACCGTTGGGCGGCCGCTTGGCCTGCTGCTGACCCGGCGAAGTGAGAACGCCACCGTCACGTTGTGCCACACTGGAACTCGCGACCTGGCGAGCCATGTGGTCCAGGCAGACATCGTCGTGGCAGCGGCCGGCGTGGCCGGTATCATCCGGGCGGACATGGTCAAGCCGGGCGCAGCGGTCATCGACGTGGGCGTCAGCCGCGTTGCCGGTGACGAGGGAAGCTCGCAAGTGGTGGGTGACGTTCATGCCGACGTGGCCGAAGTTGCCCGATGGCTCACCCCGAACCCCGGCGGTGTCGGGCCGATGACCCGCGCCATGTTGCTCACTAACGTTGTTGAGGCCGCCGAGCGTGCGGCCCGCGTGTGACCTCTGCCCGCTTTGGTGCGTTGTGGCTGGTCGCCGCGGCCTTGATGGCAGGTCTGGCGGTGATCGTTCTCGGCCAGGTCCGCTGGGGTGGGTTCATCATTGCCGGCACCATGTTTGGCGCAGCCCTGATCCGGCTGGCGCTGCCTTCATCGCGGGCTGGCGGGCTGGTCGTGCGCTCTCGTCTGGCCGACGTGTTGTTCCTTCTCGGGACAGCCGTTGCGCTGTTCGTTATCGTGATCGCCCTGGATCTGCGGCCGATTGGCTGAGTGCCGAGCCAGGCCCGCGACACACCGAACCGGCTCACCGCAAAGGCGACTGCGCGTCGGCACGCAGTCGCTGACGCGCAGTCGCCTTTGCTGGTGGAGGCTCGGTCTACTTGATCAGACCAAGACTCTTGACGGCATTGCGTTCCTCGGCCAGCTCGGCGCTCGAGGCGTCGATGCGTGCACGGGAGAAGGCGTCGATCGTCAAGCCCTGGACGATCTCGTAGTTCCCGTCCTTGGTGGTTACCGGGAAGGAGGAGATGAGACCCGCCGGGACCCCGTAGGAACCATCGGAGACGACGGCCATCGAGAGCCAGTCATCGACGGCCGAGCCGAGCAGCCAGTCGCGGGCGTTGTCGACGGTGGCCGACGCAGCCGATGCAGCCGACGATGAGCCGCGGGCGTCGATGATGGCCGCACCGCGTTTCTGGACTGTCGGGATGAAGTCGGTCTCCAGCCACCCCTGGTCGTTGATCAGCTGCGCGGCGTTCTGACCGTTGACCTCGGCGTGGAAGATGTCTGGGTACTGGGTCGCGGAGTGGTTGCCCCAGATCGTCATCCTGCGGATGTCGTTGACACTGGCACCGGTCTTGGCGGCGAGCTGTGCGAGTGCGCGGTTGTGGTCGAGGCGGGTCAGTGCCGAGAAGCGCTCGCGGGGGATGTCCGGCGCATTGCTCATCGCAATCAGGGCGTTGGTGTTGGCCGGGTTGCCGGTCACCGTGATGCGTACGTCATCAGCAGCGTGGTCGTTCAGGGCCTTGCCCTGAACCGTGAAGATCGCGCCGTTGGCCTCGAGCAGGTCGCTGCGCTCCATGCCGGGGCCACGCGGGCGCGCACCGACGAGCAGGGCGAGGTTGACCCCTTCGAAGAGCTTGTTCGGGTTGTCGCCGATCTGGACTCCGGCCAGCGTCGGGAAGGCGCAGTCGTCGAGCTCCATCACGACGCCCTCAAGTGCCTTGAGGGCAGGGGCGATCTCGAGCAGCCGGAGCTCCACGGGAGTGTCCCGGCCGAAGAGCGCACCGCTGGCGATATGGAAGAGCAGGCTGTAGCCGATCTGGCCTGCGGCGCCGGTCACGGCGACTTTGATGGGTGTAGTGCTCACTGGGTTGTGCCCCTTTGGCTTGCGCCCCTTCGGGCGACGAGTGTGAATACCTAGTCGACGTTAGCAGCGACCCCTGAGGTGCTCGTCAGGTGCTGTGATATACGCCCCATCGGGCGCCCGACCGCAGGCGTGTGGGCCGAATACAAAGTATCTTGATGTCAAGGTAATCTGGGATCAGTTCACAGAAGCAACCAGCGGTCGAACCGAGGAGCCACACGTATGAGCAAGATCAAGGTGCACAACCCCATAGTCGAGCTCGACGGCGATGAGATGACGCGGATCATCTGGCAGTTCATCAAGGACCGCCTGATCCACCCCTACCTGGACATCGACATCAAGTACTACGACCTGTCGATCCAGAAGCGCGACGAGACCGACGACCAGATCACGATCGATGCGGCGAACGCCATCAAGCAGTACGGCGTGGGCGTCAAGTGCGCGACCATCACTCCGGACGAGGCTCGCGTCAAGGAGTTCGGCCTGAAGAAGATGTGGCCCTCGCCCAACGGCACGGTCCGCAACATCCTCGGTGGCACCATCTTCCGTGAGCCGATCGTCATCAGCAACGTCCCTCGGCTCGTACCGGGCTGGACCAAGCCGATCATCATCGGCCGTCACGCCTTCGGCGACCAGTACAAGGCCACCAACTTCAAGGTTCCCGGCGCAGGCAAGGTCACCATCTCCTGGCATCCCAGCGATGCGTCCGCTCATGAGCCGATCGAGATGGACGTCGTGGACATACCGGCCGACGGTGGCGTGGTCATGGGCATGTACAACTTCAACAAGTCCATCGAGGACTTCGCCCGCGCATCGTTGACCTACGGCCTGGAGCGCAAGTACCCGGTCTATCTCTCGACGAAGAACACCATCCTCAAGGCCTATGACGGCGCCTTCAAGGACATCTTCCAGGAGGTGTTTGACGCCGAGTTCAAGGACGCCTACGACGCAGCAGGTCTGACTTATGAGCACCGCCTGATTGACGACATGGTGGCAGCGTGCATGAAGTGGGAGGGCGGGTACGTCTGGGCCTGCAAGAACTACGACGGGGACGTGCAGTCCGACACCGTGGCGCAGGGCTACGGCTCGCTCGGCCTGATGACGTCGGTGCTGATGACTCCGGATGGCAAGACCGTCGAGGCCGAGGCCGCGCATGGCACTGTGACCCGGCACTTCCGCCAGCATGAGCAGGGCAAGCCCACCTCCACCAACCCGATCGCCTCGATCTACGCGTGGACTGGTGGCCTCAAGCACCGCGGGAAGCTTGACGGGACCCCTGAGGTGACGGCATTCGCAGAAACCCTGGAGCGGGTCTGCGTCCAGACTGTCGAGGAGGGCAAGATGACCAAGGACCTCGCCCTTCTGGTCGGCCCGGACCAAGCCTGGCTGACCACCGAGGAGTTTCTGGCTGCCATCGACGCGAACCTCGCGGCGGCGCTGGTCTGATCCGCTGAGTCGGCGACTGGTGTTACCCGCGGGTACCACCAGTCGCCAGGGCAATTGAGCCCGATTTGTTCTCGACCGTTCGGTCACCTTTGGTGACCGGACGGTTGACTTGAGCCCTGAAGCTGCTCCTTGCTCGAGCGCTCATCGTGACTCTTGAGGTATGAAGCCTGGACCGAAAGCCCTTGCCCGTCGTCTCGTGGCCATCGTGGTGATGCTTGTCGCGCTGGGCCCGGCGGTCGCTCTGGCTGCTCCCTCGGCCGAGGCGTCGACCGTTAGCCCAGCTGCAGTGACGCTCTACGAGTACCAGGTCATCAACGGGATCAACGCCCAGCGGGCGAGCTACCACCTGGGCAGGCTGTGGCTGTCTTCCTGCCCGCAGTACTACGCGAACCGGTGGGCGCCCTTCATGGTCTGGTACTTCCAGCACCAGTCGATGTACACGATGCTGGCAGGCTGCAACGCCACCGTAGCGGCCGAGAACCTGGCACTCGGCAACGTCAGCGCCGCCCGCATCGTGGCTGCGTGGATGGCTTCGCCGGACCACCGCGCCAACATCCTGGACGGGCGGTTGAACCGGATCGGCGTGGCCGCCGTCTACGCTCGAGGCCGATGGAACATCACCGCGGACTTCACCCGCTCCTGACGGCTCGACGGTGGGGACCTCGCGCCCCCCAAACGGTCATCCGACGGGCGGGCACGACACAATAGCGCGTATGCCCGCGCACGAGATCCCGAAGACCATCCGCAAGCCGCGTCTGCTGTCCGGCATGCAGCCGACCCACGACTCGTTGCACCTGGGCAACTACCTTGGCGCCCTGCTCAGCTGGGTGGAAATGCAGGAGACGCACGACGCGTTCTACGCGGTGGTGGACCTGCACGCACTCACCGTCGAGGTCGCGCCGGCGATGTTGCGCGAACGCACTCGTCGTACCGCTGCTCAGTACTTCGCGGCCGGTGTGGACCCCGCCCGATCCACCGTCTTCGTGCAAAGCCACATCAGCGAGCACGCCCAGCTTGCCTGGGTCCTGTCGTGTATCACCGGGTTTGGTGAAGCGAGCCGGATGACCCAGTTCAAGGACAAGTCCGGCAAGCAGGGGGCCGAGGGCACGACCGTGGGCCTGTTCACCTATCCAGTGCTCATGGCGGCGGACATTCTGCTGTACGAGGCTGACCAGGTCCCCGTTGGTGAGGACCAGCGCCAACACCTCGAGCTGACCCGCGACCTTGCGGTGCGGTTCAACAAGCGCTACGGCAAGACCTTCACCGTCCCCGAACCGCACATCGTCGCCTCGACCGCCAAGATCCACGACCTGCAGGACCCGACGTCCAAGATGAGTAAGTCCGCGGTCAGCCAAAGTGGGGTGATCGATCTGCTCGAAGACCCTCGGGTCATCGCCAAGCGGATCAGGTCAGCGGTCACCGATGCCGGGCGCGAGGTCCATTTCGACGAAGCACAGAAGCCGGGGATCTCCAACCTTCTGCGTATCTTCGGCGCACTGTCAGGACGGTCGATCGAGGCACTCGAGGCCGACTACGAGGGCAGAGGCTATGGTGACCTCAAAAAGGACGTCGCCGAGATCGTCGTGGCCACCGCCACGCCATATCGCGATCGCACTCTCGCTCTGCTAGCTGACCCTGCCGAGCTCGACCGCATACTCGCTGAAGGGGCCGAGCGTGCCAGGGATGTGGCCAGCGCCACCTTGGCCAGGGTCTATGACCGCGTCGGCTTCTTGCCGAGCAAGCGATAGTCGCGTGAAGATGATCGGCGTATCCATCGCCGTCCCAGCGCCGTTCGGCGGTGAGCTCCAGCGGTTCCGGGCGTCGTTCGGTGATCCGTCGGCCAAGTCGATCCCCACCCACGTCACGCTGCTGGCGCCGACCGAGATCGCGGATGGAGAAAGTCCACAGATCCATGACCACCTCCAGCGGGTGGCCGACGCGCAGCAGCCCTTCACGATGTTGCTACGCAGCACCGGCACCTTCCGCCCGGTCTCCCCGGTCGTCTTCGTCCAGGTGGCAGGTGGCATCAGTGCATGTGAGCGGATCGAGCAAGCCATCCGCACCGGTCCGTTGAAACGGGACGTGGAGTTCTACTACCACCCACATGTCACCGTCGCTCACCACGTCGATGAGGGGGCAATGGACCGTGCGTTCAACGAACTGGCATCGTATGAGTGCTCCTTCGAGGTCAGGGCGTTTGACCTTTTCGAGCATGGTGACGATCTTGTCTGGCGCCCGGTGGGCACGTTCGACTTTGGTGCGGCAGTGACGAACGACTCAGGCCCTATGCCGTGAAGCCCGCGGTCGAGAGGTTTGCGGCGAGCAGACCAGGGCGGGCGTGGAAGCGCTATGGCGAGGCGCGCGGCAACATTCTGGCAGCGGGCGTGTCCTACTTTGCCTTCTTCTCGGTCTTCCCCGCCACCGCCCTCGCGTTCACGGCGTTCGGGTTCGTGCTGCGCAGCCACCCCGATCTGCTGCGCACGGTACTTGACCATCTGGGCACGTACCTGCCGGGCTTGGTCAGGGACGCCCAGCATCCCGGGGGACTCATCCCGATCCGGCCGCCGCAGGCTGTTGCCCTGACGATCGCCGGCGTCATCTCCTTCCTCGTGCTGGTGCTGGCCGGGCTGGGCTGGTTGAGGGCCACCCGGGAGGGCATCCGGGCAGTCTTCGGGGCGAGGGGTTCTGGCGGAAACCTGATCACCAACACGGTCCGAGACATCGGTGTGCTCTTCACACTGGGGCTCGGCATCGCGCTCTTCGCGGTGTTGACCAGCGTGGTCGGCGCCGCCGCCGGCTGGATTGCCCAGGGGATCGGGATGTCTGGGCAGGGCTGGATCGTCATTCTCGCGGGGTTCGTCGTCAGTGTTCTGGCGGACACCGCTCTGATGATCGTCCTGCTGCGTGTGGTCTCCGGGGTGCCTGTGCCGTGGCGTGATCTGCGCCAAGGCGCGCTGGTCGGCGGGGTCGGGCTCAGTCTTCTGAAGATCTCGGCCTCTGCCTTGCTGCCTCGCCTGACCGCCAACCCGTTCTTCGCATCCTTCGCGATTGTGGTCGGATTGCTGATCTGGCTCAACCTGATTGCGCGGCTTGTCCTGATCTGTGCAGCGTGGGCGGCCAACGACCTCGACGAGATTCACGGCGGTGACCTCAACGCCGAGATGAGAGCGCTCAGCCTGGCCCCTGAGACCTTGGGCTCCCCGCATGTCGCCGTGACCGAGGGCTTGCCTCAGGTCCAAGAGACCGTCGGACCGCCAGGGACGGCCACCGTCCGCACCGCCTCGTTGCCGACCTTCGGAGCGCGGACCCGCGACCGCACGGCTGTGGGGTCCGGATTCGTCCTTGGTGCCGTCGCAATGGCCTGCGCGGCAGCGCTGGCCCGCAGCATTCGGTCCATGATCCGTCTCGGCAGAGGTTGAAAGCCAGCTCAGCGGCGCTTGCTGGCGATGTTGCGCCGGGCCAAGGCGCCGACCAGGGCCAGTGCGCTCATCGCCGGCCACGCCGATCCAGCCCTGCAGCGCAGGCCGGCGAGCCGATTCGCGTGCGATGGCGGGCGGCGGATCGGCTTGTTCGACTGCGGCGACGGTCGGCTTCTTCACGGCCGGCTCGCCGGGGTCCACAAGCGCGCCAGTCGGGGTGAGTGAAGGCCCGTGGGCGAAGGCCCAGTCCAACATCGCCGCACCCCGGCTGCCAGGTTCCTGTGGGGCTGGCCGTCTCGGACAAGAGGGAGGTTCTCCCCCCGCGAGTGGCTGCCTCCACGTAGGTGAACTTGGCGGCGATCGTGTAGCCGTTCTTGACACCTATGGCGCCCTGGTAGCTGAAGAGCAGTGTGTTGTGATTGGAATCGTGAACCCTGGCTTGAGCTTGCCGTCGGCGGACCTGCCGCCGGGAAAGGAGGTCTGTTTGGTCATGACGTAGCCGCGGAAGTCCGGGAGCCTCATCGCGGTACGGCCGATCAGCGCCAGGTCGTAGGCGCTGCTGTGCTGGTCTGCCTTGTCCAGGCCGCTGGGGTCCCTGGCCACAGTGTCAGAGGCGCCGAGCTCTGCCGTGGTGGCGTTCATCTGCTGCACGGTCACAGCCACGCTCTGGTTTCCGCGGGCAAGCGCGCCGGCTGCCTCGTTGCTGGAGGCCATGAGCATCCCTTGCATCAGCGTCATGACGTTGTAGGCCGTACCGGGCAGGATGGCGACGTGGGTCCCGTCAACGTTCACATCCTCCTGCCAGCACCATGATGGTCGTGTGTGGGCTCAGGAGCGGGATCAGGGTCAGTGCAGTCAGCGCCTTCATGGTGCTGGCAGGAGTTGAGGGGCGTGCGGAGCCCGTGCGACCAGGATCTGTCCCGTGTCCATGTCTGCGCGAAGCAAGGACGCGCCCGCCATGGCGGGTAGAGGTGGAATCCCTGGCGCCAGGTTCACGATGACACCCGATCCGGACAGCTGTGGGCGCCCCCGACGGGGCTTCCGGCAGCAGACGCCTGGGGAGGTCCCGCCAGGGCAGAATGCGCCCGCGGCAGTAAGCGTGAGGCTCAGCGCGAGGGGGCGTACGGCACACTGAGGAGAGGCCGTCTGCAGAGGTGATCAGCGTTGATCGGAGCCGTCTGCCGCTGATGGTCCTGAGATGCCTGTGGGGCGCGGCCCTGTACCGTCTCCGCCATGGCTGAAGGCGCTGGAGGCGCGACACAGATCGCGAGAACCATGACAAGGATGGCGCTCGACCGAGACACCTCGGCGATTGACGGGCTGTGGGCAGTGATCCCTGCGGGAGGCTCGGGGACGCGACTGTGGCCCATGTCGCGGTCGTCGTCACCGAAGTTCCTGCACGACATGACCGGCGCAGGAAGCTCGCTGCTCCAGGCGACGTGGGACCGGCTCAAGCCCCTGTGCGGCGACCAGATCATGGTGGTGGCAGGGGTCCTGCACGCTGCGGCCGTGCGAGATCAGCTCCCTGAGCTGGATTCGGCCAACCTCGTGGCGGAGCCCACGCCGCGGGGCTCCATGGCGGCGATAGGGCTTGCCGCGGCGATGCTCGAGCTTCGTGACCCCGATGCGGTCATTGGCTCCTTTGCCGCCGACCACGTCATCGGCGAGCCGGAGGTGTTCGCCGCATGCGTCCGTGAGGCTGTCGCGGTCGCGCACGCTGGCTACGTCGTCACCATCGGCATCGAACCGACCTATCCGGCGACCGGTTTTGGCTACATTCGCGTTGGTGACCCCCTGGAGATCGCAGGTGCTCCCCATGGCCATGAGGTCGAGTCCTTCGTGGAGAAGCCTGACGAGATAACTGCACGCGGTTTCTTGGAGACTGGCGAATACCACTGGAACGCAGGGATGTTCGTCGTCCGGGCCACCGTACTGCTCGATCTGCTTGCCGACTTCCATCCCGGGCTGGCTGCCGGCCTGCGTCACATCGCGGCGGAACCCGCCCACTTGGCGCAGCTGTGGCCGGGGTTGACCAACATAGCCATCGACCACGCGGTAGCCGAACCTGCCGCGGCGGTGGGCCGCGTCGCCGTGGTGCCGGGACGGTTCACCTGGGATGACGTGGGCGACTTCGCCTCGTTGGGCTCGCTGCTGCCCGACGTCGCGGCGGCTCCCGGGCTGAAGATCTTGGGTGAGGCTGATCTGGTGCTGGCCAAGGACACGACCGGTGTAGTCCTGCCCGGCTCGGGCCGGACAGTCGCCGTGCTCGGCCTGGACGACATCGTTGTCGTCGATACCCCTGACGCCGTGCTGGTCACCACTCGTGAGCGGGCCCAGGACGTCAAGGCCCTCGTCGACCTGCTCAAGGCAACCGGGCGCAGTGACCTGACCTGACCTGGGGTGCCTGGGACGACCCAGCCCGTCCATCGGTCAGCGGGTTCACTAGGCTTATAGCCATGGCTGAAATACCGGTTGCGCTCAGTGAGTCCGACCTACCGATCGCCCAGGTCTACGACCCGTCGGCGCTTGAAGGTTTCGACGCCTCGGAGCGTCTCGGGTCACCGGGGAAATTCCCTTTCACACGTGGGGTTTACCCCACGATGTATACGGGCAGGCCGTGGACGATGCGCCAGTATGCCGGGTTCGGCAACGCCAAAGAGTCCAATGAGCGCTACCTGCAGCTGGTCAAGGCGGGCACCGGTGGCCTTTCGGTGGCGTTCGACCTGCCCACCCAGATGGGTTATGACTCTGACGAGTCGATCGCCAGCGGTGAGGTCGGCAAGGTCGGGGTGGCGATCGACTCCCTAGAGGACATGTCCACTCTGTTCGCCGGGCTGCCGCTGGACAAGGTCAGCACGTCGATGACCATCAACGCCCCGGCCGCCACGCTGCTGCTCATGTACCAGCTTGCCGCCGAGCAGGAGGGTATCGCCGGTACGGCGCTGACCGGGACGATCCAGAACGACGTGCTCAAGGAGTACATCGCCCGCGGCACCTACATCTACCCGCCGAAGCAGTCGCTGCGCCTGATCAGCGACATCTTCTCGTACTGCCACACCGAGCTCCCACGCTGGAACACGATTTCTATCTCCGGATACCACATGGCCGAGGCGGGTGCCACGCCGGCGCAGGAGATCGCCTTCACGTTGGCCAACGCCAAGGAGTATGTGCGCGCTGCGCTGGCCGCCGGCCTGGACATCGACGACTTCGCCCCGCGGCTCTCCTTCTTCTTCGTGGCCCGCACGACCCTGCTGGAGGAGGTCGCCAAGTTCCGTGCGGCCCGCAGGATCTGGGCGCACATCATGAAAGAGGAGTTCGGCGCCAAGAACCCCAAGTCCCAGATGCTGCGCTTCCACACCCAGACCGCGGGGGTGCAGCTGACCGCACAGCAGCCTGAGGTCAACATGGTGCGCGTCGCGCTGCAGGGCCTGGGAGCGGTCCTGGGAGGTACCCAGTCGCTGCACACCAACTCCTTCGACGAAGCCCTTGCACTGCCGAGCCGGAAAGCGGCGCGCCTTGCGCTGCGCACCCAGCAGGTCATCGCCTACGAGACGGACGTATGCAAGACCGTTGACCCGTTCGCCGGGTCCTACGTCATGGAGTCCATGACCGATGACGTCGAAGCTGCAGTGAGCCAGCTCATGCAGCAGGTTGAGGACAAGGGCGGCGCCGTGGCCGCCATTGAGCAAGGCTTCCAGAAGGCCGAGATCGAGCGCTCGGCTTACCGCGTCCAGCTGGAGATCGACCACAAAGAGCGCACCGTGGTCGGCCTGAACAAGTTCACCCTCGACGAGGAGGAGCCGTTCGAGCTGCTGCGCGCTGACCCACAGATCGAGGCCGACCAGTGCGAGCGCCTCGCCGTATTGCGCAAGGAGCGTGACAACGACGCGGTATCGCGCGGTTTGGACTCTCTGCGCAGCGCAGCCGGTGGCACCGACAACCTTCTCCTGCCCATGAAGGAAGCCCTGACCGCTCGCGCCACCGGCGGCGAGGTCGCCCAGGCGCTGCGAGATGTCTGGGGCACATACGTCGCCAACGACGCCTTCTGAAGCGCCCGGCCTGACCCAGGTCGAGACGCTGGCCGCGCTGGAGGGCGAGCTCATCGCGTTCCGCCGTGACCTTCACGCACACCCCGAGCTGTCGCACGCCGAGAAGCGCACCACCACCGGCGTGGCCGCGCGGCTGGCTGCTGCGGGTGTCCGGGTGCGACCGCTGACCGGCACCGGACTGATCGGTGACATCGGGCCGGTCGAGCCGGCCTACCGGGTGGCTCTGAGGGCCGACCTGGACGCGCTGCCCCTGGCTGAACAGACCGGACTGCCGTTCGCATCGCAGTCCGAGGGGGTCTGCCACGCTTGCGGTCATGACGTGCACGTGGCGGCGGTCCTGGGTGCGGGGCTGGCCCTGCAGGAACGGGCTGTCGCGCTTGCGGCGCAAGGACTCGGCGTGCGGCTGATCTTTCAGCCAGCCGAGGAGGTCACGCCAGGGGGAGCCTTGGCGGTGATCGAGCAGGGCGGCCTCCAGGGGGTTGACGCCATCTTCAGCATCCACTGCGACCCCACTCTTGACGTGGGGCAGGTGGGGCTGCGCGACGGCGCGATCACCGCGGCCACCGACTCTGTCACCATTATCTTGAGCGGACACGGGGGGCACACGTCGCGGCCGCACCTGACCCAGGACCTGGTCTACGCGCTGGGCAAGGTGGTCACCGACGTCCCAGCGGCGCTCTCACGCAGGGTCGACCCGCGGTCTGGGGTCGCACTGGTGTGGGGGACGGTCCACTCCGGGGCCGCAGAGAATGTCATTCCGTCGACCGGCACCGTCAGCGGCACCCTGCGGATGCTCGATGCGCAGCTGTGGGATGTTGTCGGGCCGCTGCTTGAGGAGCTTGTCCATGCGGTGGCTCGTCCCTATGCCGTGTCCGCCACGATCGAGCACAGGCGGGGGGCGCCGCCTGTGGTCAACGACCCGGTCTGTGTGGCTAGGCTGCGCGCCTCTGCGGAGCAGATGCTAGGGCCGGGAGCAGCGGCGCCGACCGTGCAGTCGCTGGGCGGTGAGGACTTCGCCTGGTACCTGCAGGCCGTGCCGGGGGCCATGGCGCGCCTGGGGACACGAACCCCCGGAGGCACGACCTACGACCTGCACCAGGGCGATCTGGTCGTCGATGAGCGGGCGGTCACCATCGGCGCACGCCTCCTGCTGGGCGCCGCAACGGCGCACCGTCCCGGTTGACGCCGTGACATCTCGGCCCCCCCTGAAGCGTGCCGGACAACGTTGCGGGCAGTGCCCGGTGAGCCGACGGGCATAGACATTGGGGCACCTGTAGAGTCGCCAAAAGTGCGCCATTTGGTGCATTTCACTGATGTGGTGCCTACAAGGGAGAGCGCCTTGAGATCTGCGATGAAGATTGTGGCCGTCGTCTCGGTGGCAGCTATGGCTCTGGCCGCATGCGGGACCAAGCCCACCCCAACGGCCGCCAGCGGCACCTCTGCCAGCGCAGGTGCGAGCACTGCAGCCGGTAAGACGTTTAGAGCGTGCATGGTTCTGGATACCGGTGGTGTAGACGACCGCTCGTTCAACCAGTCTTCGTGGGCCGGGCTTCAAGCGGCCAACAAGGCCAATCCCAATATCGCGATCTCCTATGTCGCGTCCAACTCCCAGAACGACTACGCGCCCAACCTCAGCGCCGAGGTCAACAAGGGTTGCGACACGATCATTGCCGTGGGCGGTCTCATGGCCGACGCGGTCAAGGCGTCCGCGAAACAGAACTCCAAGCAACAGTACGCACAGATCGACAGCGGATCGTCGGGTCCGAACGTCTACGGTCTCCAGTACAACACCGCGCAGGGAGGCTTCCTGGGCGGCTACCTCGCGGCCGGTATGACCAAGACCGGCAAGGTCGCGACCTACGGTGGCCTCAACATCCCGCCGGTAACCATCTACATGGATGGTTTCTGGGAGGGCGTTCAGTACTACAACAAGACCAACAACAAGAACGTCGCGGTACTCGGCTGGGATGAGAAGAACCAGAAGGGTGGCACGTTCGCCCAGTCCTTCACGGACCAGAACATGGGTCGCTCGATCACTCAGGCGTTTGTCCAGCAAGGCGCGGACATCATCTTCCCGGTTGCTGGTGGCACAGGTTTGGGTTCTGGAGCCGCAGCCGCAGCCTCGGGCGGAAAGGTCAGTGTCATATGGGTCGACACGGACGGCTGCACCAGCGCCGCGCAGTACTGCAAGTACTTCCTCACGAGCGTGACCAAGAACCTCACTGACTCCGTGACCCAGTACGCGAACACGGCTGCCGGTGGCACGTTCCCGACCGGCAGCTACATCGGTGTCCTGAAGAACAACGGCACCGGCCTGGCGCCGTTCCACGACTTCGAGAGCCAGGTGCCCGCTCAGCTCAAGGCCGCGCTCGCCAAGGTCAAGGCGGATATCACCTCCGGCAAGATCGTGATCACCTCGCCCAGCCAGCCGAAGTGACGCGGCTCAGGAACTAGCAGTCTGAGGGGGAGCGCTTCGGTGCTCTCCCTCAGGTGATCGTTCGAACCGGAACAGGAGGTCACGCTGAAGCTCGAACTGCGCGGTATCACCAAGCGCTTCGGCCCGCTGGTCGCCAACGATGCGATTGACCTGGTGGTCCGCCCCGGTGAGATCCACGCTCTGCTCGGCGAGAACGGGGCCGGCAAGAGCACCCTGATGAACGTCCTCTACGGGCTGTACCACCCCGATGGCGGCGAGATCCTCATTGACGACAAGCTGGTCAGCTTCAAGGGCCCGGGCGACGCGATGGCCGCGGGCATCGGCATGGTCCACCAGCATTTCATGCTGATACCGGTCTTCACCGTCGCCGAGAACGTCGAGCTCGGCCATGAGCAGACCCGGCGCCTCGGGTTCCTTGACCACCGCAAGGCCCGGCGTCTGGTGGCGGAGGTGTCTGCTCGATACGGCTTGGAGGTCCCACCTGACGCGCTGGTAGCCGATCTGCCCGTCGGGGTGCAGCAACGTGTCGAGATCGTCAAGGCGTTGATCCGCAACGCCAGCGTGCTGATCCTTGACGAGCCCACTGCCGTGCTCACCCCCCAGGAGACCGATGACCTGATGCAGGTCATGCGAGCACTGCGGGACGGGGGCACCTCGATCGTCTTCATCACCCACAAGCTCCGTGAGGTCCGCGCGGTGGCGGACCGGATCACCGTGATCAGGCGCGGCAAGGTGGTCGGGGAGGCGTTGCCCACCTCAACCTCGGCCGAGCTCGCCTCGATGATGGTGGGCCGGCCCGTGCTGCTGACCGTCGACAAGACCGTCGCGGCGCCCGGTGAGCCGGTCCTGCAGGTCGAGTCGTTGCGGGTTGTCGACGAGAGCGGCCAGGTCGTCGTCGACGACGTCACCTTCTCGGTTCGCGCGGGCGAGATCTACGCAGTTGCCGGGGTCCAGGGCAATGGCCAGACCGAGCTGACGGAGTCCCTGATCGGGCTCACCCGGCCCACCTCGGGCCGGGTTCGGATAGATGGCGATGACGTCACCCGCGAGAGCATCGACGAGATTCTCTCGCGCGGGGTCGGGTATGTTCCCGAAGACCGCTCGCATGACGGGCTGGTCGGCGGTCTCACGATCGCGGAAAATCTGGTCCTCGACATCTTTGACCAAGCGCCGTTCGCCAAGGGGATGTCCCTGGATCTCAAAGTCATCGACGACCATGCGCAGCAGCGGGTGCAGGAGTTCGACATCCGTACCCCATCGATCCACTCCAACGCCTCGACCTTGTCCGGTGGCAACCAGCAGAAGCTTGTCCTGGCCCGCGAGCTGTCTCGTCCGCTGCGGGTCCTCGTGGTGGCCCAGCCCACCCGTGGTGTGGACGTCGGCTCTCAGGAGTTTGTCCACAGGCGCATCATCGAGGAGCGTGACAGCGGTGCCGCCGTCGTGCTGATCTCCAGCGAGCTCGATGAGGTTCTCGGGCTCGCCGACCGCATCGCAGTGATGTACCGGGGGCGAATCATCGGCGAGGTCCCCGCCGGTACGTCAGCCGAGGAGATCGGGCTTCTGATGGCCGGGGGCAGTACGGAGCAGGAGCACCAGGGGCCGGCGGCACAGACGACGGAGGGAGCCCCATGAACCAGGACGAGGTCGGCAACGCGGACCAGAGCACCCCTGCCGACGGTTCGGGGAGCCCGGCTCCGCCCGAGAGCCCAACCGGTCAGGCTCGTCCCGGACTCGCCATGCGAGTCCGGGACGCCGTGATCTATGGCAACACCGTCGTGGTCACATTGCTGGCTCTGCTGGTGGCCATGGTGGTTGGCGCTGTGCTCATCGCCGTGGCCGACCCGGCGACGCGCACGGCAGCGCAGTATTTCTTCTCCGCACCGATGGACACTGTTAACGCGGCCGCCCAAGCGGTCGGCGGCGGCTATGCAGCGCTGTTCCAGGGAGCGATCTACAACCCTGCAACCGCGTCAAAGGGCACCCTCGTCGGTGTTCTCGGCCCGATCTCCGAAACGCTCGTCAACGCCACACCGCTGATCCTGGGTGGGCTGTCGGTGGGGCTCGCGTTTCGCGCCGGCCTGTTCAACATCGGCGGCCAGGGACAGATCATCATGGGCGCGATCTTCGCCGGCTATGTCGGGTTCGCCTGGCACCTCCCGGTCGTGCTCCACCTGATCGTCGCCGTTATCGCCGGAATCGTCGGAGGAGCACTTTGGGGCGGGCTTGCAGGTCTCCTCAAAGCTCGCACCGGGGCGCACGAGGTCATCACGACGATCATGCTCAACTACATTGCCTTATACTTCCTGGTATTCCTGCTCGGGCTCAGGGGATTCCAGCGTCCGCCCTACGGGCAGGCAATCAGCAACGTGGTTGACAGCTCCGCCCAGCTGCCGCCGCTGCTCGGAAGCGGGCTGCGGGTCCACGCCGGCCTCTTCGTGGCGTTGCTGGCGGCGCTGGGCGTGTGGTGGCTGCTCTCTCGCAGCACCCTCGGATTCCAGCTTCGAGCCGTCGGGGCCAACCAGTTCGCTGCCCGGACCGCAGGCATGAGCGTCGAGCGTAGCTATACCGTCGTGATGCTGCTCGCCGGCGCGCTCTCGGGTCTTGCCGGCGTGACACAGATACTGGGCACCAACACTGCCATCACCCAGGATATCGATGCGGGCATCGGTTTCGACGCCATCACGGTTGCCCTGCTTGGCCGGGCCACCCCCGGTGGCACGGTACTGGCCGGCCTGCTCTTTGGAGCCCTGCGGGCCGGTGGTGTCCAGATGCAGTCAAGCACAGGCATCCCGATCGACCTGGTGCAGGTGATCCAGTCGCTCATCGTGCTCTTCATCGCGGCGCCTGCCCTGATCCGGTCGATCTTCCACCTTCGGGCCGCACATGGTGGGGTCGGGCAGCAACTCGCGAAGGGATGGAACGGGTGACTTCGCCAGCGTCTGTGCCACCGCCGGCTGCCACGCCGGACGTCATCGTCCACGCCGTTCTCGAGGTCCCCGTCAGCAGGCGGCGTCGAGTGGTCACCGGCAGTGCGATCTTCCTGGTCGGTTTGGTTTGCGTCCTGTTGTTGGGCTTGGGCTCGCGCTCGGGGTATGACGCCTCATTCCAGCTCGCGCCGGCCGACGCCGGCATCAAGGTGCCCAACCTGACCCTGCCCGCACGGCTGACCGGAGTTCTGCTCGGCCTGGTCGTCATCAGCCTCGGCGTATTTCACATCGTCCGCGGCTTCAGCAAACCTTCGATGCGGTGGGTGCTGTCTGTCACCGGGGTCTGTTTCATGGTGGCCTTCCTCTGCTGGGCGGCCACCGGCGGGAGCAAGGGCGGCACCCTGGACCTGCTCGGGCTCATGCAGCAGTCCATCTTCCTGGCTATCCCGCTGATCCTGGGGGCGCTCGCAGGGGTGCTGTGCGAGCGATCAGGGGTCATCAACGTGGCCATCGAGGGTCAGATGCTGGCCGGAGCCTGGGCTGGCGCGATGTTCGGCACCTTGGCCCACAACTTGGGCGTAGGTCTTCTTGCCGCCGTGGTCGCGGGAGGGCTGATGGGTCTGCTGCTTGCCGTCTTCGCCATCCGCTACTTCGTCAACCAGGTCATTCTTGGGGTCGTGCTCAACGTCCTGGCCCTGGGCCTGACCGGTTTCATCTACGACGCGCTCATGCAGCCGAACCAGGACACGCTCAACAACCCCGGCTTCTTCGAGTCGATCAAGATCCCGGTGCTGGGCGACGTCCCCATCGTGGGCCCGCTGCTGTTCAACGCCAATGTCATCGTGTACCTCACCTACATCCTGATCGTCGTCGTGGACGTCGCCCTGTTCCGGACCCGGTGGGGTCTGCGCACCCGAGCCGTCGGTGAGCACCCCGAGGCGGCCGACACCGTGGGCATCAACGTCTTCCGCACCCGCTACCGCAACGTGGTCTACGGCGGTATGGTGGCCGGAATGGCGGGGGCGTTCCTTACCATCGGTGCGGTCGGCGCGTTCTCCAAGAACATCTCCTCGGGCAAAGGCTTCATCGCGCTCGCTGCGGTCATCTTCGGTCGCTGGAGCCCGCGCGGAGCCATCGGTGCGGCTCTGCTGTTCGGTTTCGCCGATGCCCTGCAGACCGTCTTGTCGTTCACCCAGACCCCGGTCACCATCCCATCGGCCTTCCTGGCCATGCTGCCCTACCTCGCCACCTTGTTCGCAGTGGCCGGCCTGGTCGGGCGGGTCCGTGCACCCGCCGCCGACGGGGAACCCTATGTCAAACGCTGACGGTTGCCCACGGTGAAGCCGGGGGGTTACCGACTAGGACAACGTCGAGGACATCCCCAGGGGAGGCAGCAGATGTCTTCCGTGGGCAACACCAGCACCGATGGGCTCAGCCGTGGCCAGGATCAGCCTGCCAGCGTCCGGGTCACACCGGGTGGTAAAGCCGCAGTTCGGGCACCCGAAGGTGCGTTCAGACCGCTCGAGGCGTGCTTGTCTGGCACAGCACCTCGAACGCGTCAATGTCGGGTGGGCGGGCGATACCAACAGCGTCGTTCGGCCCGTCCGCGCGCCACGTTCGATCAGCTCGCGTGTGGCT
>OBLU010001481.1_pt1 | contig 21893 bp, 27 predicted proteins | sample 1518681 | NCBI WGS metagenome assembly OBLU01 (sample SAMEA3539304, study PRJEB22396) | soil metagenome | biome: tundra; feature: field; material: soil | place: USA | collected 2010-05 | depth 0.15 m
CGAGGATGCCCGCGGCGTTGACCCGCAGAACCGCCGCCCCGCCGTCATCGGCCCACCGGGCCAGGTGCAGCATCGCGGGCCGGTCACCGGCTGACAGCCCGGCGAGTATCAGGTCTGTCTCGTGAGCGGTCTGGACGAGGCCCAGCGGCCCAGCGTCGCCCACGGTGATGGCGTCAAACAGGTCCCGCCCGGCAGCGGCGATCGCGGGCGCCATCCCGGCCGCCGCGATCACCGCAGCCGAAGCCCTGAGCATGTCCCTGCGGCGCATCCGTGCCCTCTCCAACTCGCGCAACGGTACCTGCAGCGCTTCGGCGAGGTACGGCAACCAGAACGGACCAGGCAGGCGCTTGCCGTGCTCCCAGCGGGAGACGCATTCGCGGGTGACTGCCTGATGGCTGGCGATCGTGCATAGCTCAGCGGCGAGCCTGCCCTGTGACCACCCGAGCGCCAACCTTAAATCGCGGATCAGGGCGCCCAGGTGCCTAGGGTCATCCTGGCCACCATGGTGGCCACTAGCCCTCTGGCCGCCGTCCACGGTACCGGCCGCCGGGCGCGTGTTAGCCTCGTCCAAGGCCCTCCGCCTCCTGACAGTTCGCAGCTTCAGGATAGGTGTGGGGCCTGATCTTTTCCCAGGAGCAGCGGCAGGCCGTGACGGCTCCGTTAGACTCCGCGATCCGGGCGGAATGGTCCCGCTGGCCGACGTCATGCCGAGTGGCCGGATCAGAGTGGGGTGCGATACCCGGGCTCGGGCCTGCACCGGAGACTGCTGCCGTCCGCCCGGAGCTAGCTGCCATCTATCGTTGAGCGCATGCTGATCGCCGACGTCATCGCAGGGTTAGCCCTCGTCCTCAGCGTGATCTCGTTGCTCTGGCAGGCGCGGACGTGGCGGTCATCCGGGCCCGTGATCAGGGTTGACTTCCAGAACGCAGACGATTCGATCTTCATTCACGGTGAGCCCACCGAAGCGCAGATCCAGCACAACAGGGCCCAGGATCGCTGGCGGCGGCATTACTTCGTCGTGGTACGTAACCGGGGGCGTGCGCCAGCCACCGTCGAGACGATCCGGATGGGTATCCCGCAATCCGCCAGCGTTGACCTCGTTAAGTACATCGTTGCCAAGCGCTCCGACAAGCGGCCTCCGCTGCGCATTCAGTCGGCTAGCGCCGCGCGGTGGCTTATCCCGCTCGGGCCGGTCGTTCAGGGACTCCGCGAGGAGTTGGACCTGCGGCCGTTCATAGAACAGGTGCAGTCGCTAAACGTACTGCGGGCTTGGGTGACACTCGGCAACGGGGACGAAATCCTTTCCCCTCCTTTGAGTCCCGGCCTTGGGCGCTTGGAGCGGCTCTTGCTGCCTCTGACGTTCGCGGCGTTGGCTCTGCGGAACTTTCGCCACATCTGGCGTAACGGCTAGGCCGGGTCATCGGGTGTGAATGAACGCCATGGGAAACCTCGGATGCTGCCAGCCAGCGAGACCACGCCGGCTGGCGAATCTCTCGGGGCGGACTGGCGGTAGGTGCCCCTCATAGGATCGGGGTCACGCCTCGCGCCGAGGCTATTGTCCGGATGCCAGGTGGCGGTAGACCGATGCGCGGCTGACGCCGAGTGCCTTGGCGATCTGGGTTGGGCTCTCGCCGTTCTCGCGGCGGGCTCGTGCGGCGGCGAGCTTGTCGCCGTCCATCACGGTCGGGCGCCCGCCCTGGCGTCCTTGAGCCCGCGCGGCGGCGAGCCCGGCCATCGTCCGCTCGTGGATGATGTCGCGCTCCAGTTCGGCGAACGCAGCCATCATCGTGAAAAAGAACTTGCCCTCGCCGCTCGGCGAGTAGGTGCCGGACAGTTTGCCGGTGAGGATCCGCACGCCGATGCCGCGTTCGTGGAGGTCGTCGGCGATGATCAGCACATCTTTGACGGACCGGCCGAGCCTGTCGAGTTTCCACACGCACAGGGTGTCGCCGGGCCGGACGTAGTCGAGCGCGGCGGCGAGGCCAGGGCGGTCGGTCTTGCGGGTGGACACTTTCTCCTCGAAGATCCGGCCGCAGCCGGCTTCGGTTAGGGCGTCGCGCTGGAGCTGGGCGTCCTGGCCTTCGGTGGAGACGCGGGCCAGGCCCACGAGGTTCTGGTGGGCGGTCGATGCCATGTCTCTAGTGTCTCAAAATCCATCTCAGAACACATGGTGAATCGCAGAAGTTTTGAGACGGGTTCTGGACGCGAAGCGGGCCGCCGCGGGCCAATCCCGGGATCGTCGCAGAAACGAGGGTTTCTGCAACGATGACGAGCACGACGATCGGCTGCGGGCTTCGCGATACGCCGATTTGCTGCATACAAGTGATGACCACGGGTTGCTAGCGCGACCGCCAAAGCCACTGCCCATGCCAGACCGACACCGCCACGACCAGCGCTACGGCCACCCCATCCACGGCCTCCGGCCACTTCGCCGCCACCGCGAGGGTCAGCGCCACCGCAAAGGTGATCGCCAGCGTGGATGTGTGCACGGTCGTCTCCGGCGTTGGCCGCTCGTTGAGGCGTTGACGGATCTCCACATCGATGAGGGGACTCTGGCAGGTCACGGAAGGCTTCCCGCCGTCTGTCAGGACGGTGACGGTGATCTCGTGACGTTTGCCGATCAGGCCGGGTCCGATCTCTAACGATGTCCCGTCGGCGGTGATCTGCGGGGCCGCTAGGGTCTCAGGTTTGGATGTGGTCTGGAGTACCTCGACGATGCGGGCGCCGACATCGAGCCGGAGGGGCTCGTGATCGTTGTAGGCGTCACTGGGGATGTCTTTGCGCCCGCGGCTGACGAGTCCGAGCGTCAGCACATGCGGGTGGGCGAGGATCTGCCAGACGTCGGAGTCGGCGTGGTCACCGGCCTCGCTGTCCGCGGACGCTCTGCGGTGACGGAGTTCAAGGTTGCTTCGCATGCCCGGCGGAGCGGCCAGCAAGGGCGCGGTGTCTCGTATCCCGTAGTAGAGCCGCCGTCGGGGGAAACCCACCGTGAAGGTGACCCACACCACGGCGACGGCGGCGAGCACTGCGACCACGACGCCTGCGCCTGCCCAGAAGGTGCCTGACGTGTAGAACGCTGCCGCAACATCCATAACCGGCATCTAACACGAAGCGTGCGCGCTGCTACCCCCTGGTTACCGGCTTGCAGCGTGACTGGGATTGTGTCTCACAGAAGCGTCGCTTCTTGCGGTGCCCTCGCCGACGTCCGGCCGGATCTGATACGCGCTGCGAGTCGGCGAATGCGAACCGAACTTCTGTTCTCGGCTATCTACACATCCGGAGCGTAAGGGCTGGCGATTCAGGCATGAACAGCGTCGATGAACTGGGCCGTCGACTGCGGCAGTTGCTCCCCGCGCGCAAACCCGAGGATCAACTCGCTCCAATCGGACGGGCGATCGGGGGGATGCTCGCCCTGGCGCTAGCGATCGCTGCTGTCGTCACCGTCGCTGGGTTGCACTGCATTTCCGCCAGTTCAAGCCCGAACCGGAGCTATCTGCCGGGACCTTGTATGACTTGCTGAAGGTCGCGTTCGCTTTCGCGGCTGGGATCGGTGGCGTTGTCGCCTTGGTTACCGCGTACCGGAGGCAACGCGTCGCCGAGTTCGCCCAGGCTGCTTGCTCTCCGGCGGTGCCCGCCCGCCTCGGCCTCAAGCAACCGGCCCGCGCTCAGCTCGCGGTTCGCTGGCCCATGATCGTAAATATCCGGCGCGTCGCTGGCTCCCGTCGACTACAGCTACTAAAATTAAGTCTGAACAGGGCCGCCAGCACCGAGTGCTGGTGCCTCCGGGCCGCGATGGCACTTCTCCTGTTCAAGACCCAAGCTGCCCTCCCTGGAGGCCACCATGCCCGCGTGGACCCAGATCCGCTCCAAGCTCGCCGTCGCTACGAGGGTCGGCGAGCCCTCCGACGTCCTCGAGGCCCTGCGCCGCGACCTCCGTGCCGCCCGAGCCGAGGACTACCTGCGGACCCTGATCGCCGCCGAGCCGCCGCTCACTGACGGCCAGCGCGCCGCCCTGGTCGAGATCCTGGCGGACGCCGCCTGACAAAAGAAGCGGCCCCCGGTGTGTCCCCTGCGTTAGCCGCGCAGGACCGGGAGCCGATCAACCAACAGAATCACTTGGAGTTTACCAATGCCGACCGACATGCACACCGGGAAGACACGCCGAGTCCGCTTTGAATGGGAGCGCGCCCTCGGAAAGTCACATCTCCCGCCGGGCGCCCGCGCCGTTGGCCGCGCCCTCGCGGAGTTCAGCAACGGCACAACTGGCGGCAACTGCCACCCAGGGGGCGAGAGGCTCGCGGAGAGCCTCGGCGTGAACCGGCGGACAATCACACGCAACCTCGCGATTCTCCGCGATGACTGCCACCCAGGGGGCGAGAGGCTCGCGGAGAGCCTCGGCGTGAACCGGCGGACAATCACACGCAACCTCGCGATTCTCCGCGATGAAGGCTGGATCGAGCGGACAGCCCGCGGCGGTGCCGGCCCAGGTCGCGGTCACGTCGGGAAGTCCGGCACGGCCGACACCTACAGGCTCGTAATCCCGGCGGCCCGCAGGCACCAGGACGTCCCCGGCTGCCGCTACTGCCGCGAGGCGCACGCCCAGCCAGGCTCACTGAACGATTCAGTGAATGACTCACGCGACCTAAAACATGGGACATTTTCGACGGAAACATTGGACATTCCTGCAGAAAACATGGGACATGATGCCCCACTATCAGTAAGTGCTACCAGTAAGGAAGAACATTCCGCACTACTAGTGCGGCCCCAGCGCGCTTCGCGCTGCGGGCGCGACACGATCCAACTAACAAGCGACCCTGCGGATATCTCCGCCGTAGAGGACGAGATAGATGCCGCGCTCCACCTCAACATCGGCGAACGGTCGACCGTAGACGGGATGCTCCAGCGCGGAGCGCACCTGCGTGCCGCGATCAACAAGATCCTCAAGGATCGCGCTGAAGCGCTGGACGCCGACATGCTACGGCCGCCTGCGTGCGCTTCGCGCGGCCGACGCGTCGATGACGACAACTGGCCGGTGGCCCCCACCTCGCTACGTGTCGAGCTTGATGGCTTCCCGCCCTCCCACCGCCGCTCCACCACCGACGACCGGGTCCGCATGGCCCTCGAAGCCGGCGAGCAGGCCCAGGCGATCCTCGACGCCCGTGCCAATGCCGCGCTGTCCGACGAGACGTGGAGGAGCCTTCCCGCTGGGGCCCGGCGTCCGGCACCCGGCTGGCCAGACGACGACCAGCCCGCCATAGGCGCCCGCCTCGACGGGATCATCATGGACCTCACTGCCCGTATAACCCGCCCCCGGCCAAGCGCGCTTGTCGGGCGGCCGGAGTACGCGGACTCAGAATCGTGGGCCGACCCCGAAGCGTGGGCGGCCACCGCAGCGACAGCCGGCTGACCCACGGTCGGGCTTATCGAGGAGAAAACCGGGTCTGGCTGGGCGCGGTGGTGGTGGCCAGGTCGGACCTGCAGCGGCGCGCGATGGGCTCAATCGGGCTTAGGGCCGGTCCTGATGAATTCATCCAGGCGTGCCACTGCCGTCCCAAAATCAGTGCTCTGCGGGAAGCGCCGCGTGTAACCGCGGTACTGGTAGTAGAGGTTGCCATGCCAGTCGACGAACTTGATGATCGGCTTCTCTCGCCGGTCGTCCATGCGCTCGACCCGGAATTCCTGGCATCTCCTGTCCCGTCGCACGTACGGGTCACCGCCCGCATGGCCGCAGGAGCGAACGCCGAGGCCTCCGGAGTTCTGCTCAGACGCGATGTACACCTCAACCTGCTTGACCGGGTAGATAAGCGGCCAGCTGACAATGACTAGGCGTGAGAACTCATTGCCCTTTGGTACCGGCATCTCTTCCATCACGACCTGCCGGGCCTCGAAGTCCTCCCGGTCGAGGCGCTCCTTCGCCGCGCGGCGCTCCGCTTCCCCGCGCTCCTCCTGACGCCTGCGCTCGGCTGCCGCGCGGTCCTCGGCGCGCTTACGGTCATCCCGACGCCCTTCCAGAAGCGCCAGCACGATGCCTACCACCACGGCTACCGCCGTGATGCCCGCCAGGGAGAGAGTGCCTATGGCGGTCCACGTGTCGGAGGCGAGCGCTAGGACCATGGCCGACGATCCTAGGGCAGTCCTCCCGTCCGTCGGCCGGGCCACGCCCGGACGGCCGCCGTAGGCTGCGGGCATGTCGCCTACGGCGCCGCCCTGGGTCGGCGCGATCCCGAGCAAGGTCGCCGCCGGTATCCGCGGCCACCGTGGTCTCGCGCTCGCCGGCCTCACGGTCGCGCTCCTCGCCCTCGTCGTCGCCGGTATCGCCTTCGGGCTTAACTGGGGTGACATCCCCACCTGGGTCCTGGCCGGAGGCGCGATCGTCACCGCCTACTACGCAAGAAAAGCGTTCCGCGAACAGTCCAAGGAGATGCGACTGCTCAAGGAGCAGGTGAAGGACCAGCAGTGCGAACGCGAGCGCGAGGCCGCGGAACGCCGCAGGGCCCAAGCCGTCAAGGTCTTCGTAGCGGTAGGAGGGCTAACGCCGGACATGGCAGAGCTCGTACGCATATGCAACAGCAGCGACCAGCCCATATACGACCTCGCAGCCTCCAGGGCTGATAATGCGGAGCTGCAGCGGCTGCCGCACCTGATGCCCGGAGATGTGTACCCGTTCCATGCCGCCGCTCCAGTGGATGCCACCGTATCTCCGGTCGTCTGGCTCGACTTCCGCGATGCCGCGGGCCTGCATTGGCGTACAACATCCCGGGGCGAACTCACGGGACCGCGCGGCTGAGCCAGGCCATCGCAATCGCCCGGGCTTCCGGAACCAAGGCGCCGACAACCGCCCCGCCGTAGGCTTCCGCGCATGTCCCTCGTCGTGGCCACGCAGATCACTGCTGTTGCCACCGCCATCCTCGCCCTCTTCGCAATCGTCACAGCCCTCTTTGCGTTCCTGGCCTTCCGCAAACAGTCCGCCGAGGTCGCCATCCTCGGAAAGCAATTGGAAGACCAGCAGGCCCTCACCCGCCAGCAAGCCGACCTGCTCAAAGTTCAGTCCGGCCAGCTCGCGTTGCAGTCCCGGCAGTTCGACGAACAGCGCAAGCTCAACGAGAAGCAGGCCGAAGTGCTCGCGCTCCAGGCCAAGGACCTTGAGGAATCCCTCGCCGAGCGCCAGCGGGACAGAGAGCAACGCCGCCAGGCACAAGCCGCCCGGGTGTTCATCTCGCAGGATCTCCGGCCTCCAGACAGCAGAGAGGCCTACCTTGTGGCCTTGACGAAAAGTGGCCAGGAGCCGCAGCCGTCTGTCGCCGCGACGGTTCACAACAAGAGCGACCAGCCCATCTATGACGCGGAGCTCATGTGGCGCCGCGGCTCCTCGCCCTGGGGCGAGCCAAACCCTGAACCGCTCCCGGTGATCATGCCGGACAGCGAGGTGCGGACGTCGCGCGAGTTCCCCGCAGATACGAACTTCGATGTGAGCGGCGCGATCGTCCGATTCCGCGACGCCGCCGGGGTCAGATGGGTCCGCCGGCCAGATGGCGCACTCAGCGAAATGACCACCTGACCGCGCATCACGACGATCCCGTCGCAGCGAGGCACGAAGGCGCACCCTGGCGGCGGCCGACCGTGGATCCGGCCGATCCAGGGGGCTGGCCGAAGCCGCGGTGAGCTAGCCTCTACCGCTCAGCGGTCTACGTCGGACTCCTCGTTCCATCCTGGCGGTATCGGGTTGGGCTCCCAGAGCGGCATCCCTTCGCTCATTCCCAGGACCGGGTACTCAGGGGACCCGCCGTGGATCGTTGGAACTGTCTGGTTCTCGGCCAGCATCCGCAGACTGATCCTCACCCACCTCGCGTACCTCCGCAGTATGCCAGCCACCTGGCCCTTGCTCGAACCGTTGTCGTTTCCGATGGTGACAATCAGCTGGGCAAGGAATCGGTAGCGGTCCGCGGCCGCGATGGCCGCTTCGCCTTCGCCTAGCATCGCCGCCTCGGTCCAAGAGCCATGCCGAACTGAGTCGATGGCTCCGCGGCATTCCTCGGCCCCCTGGAGATGCGCAGCTGGTCCGAACTGGGAAGCAGCGCCGGCGCCGCGAAGTAAGATCCCCGGCACGGCGGAGATACGGCTGCAGTACGGCAATACGCTGGATAAGGACCTGCGCGTTGTCTGCCTGGCGCTCACGGCGACGGGTGTTCTCGGCGTAATCTCGCTCGTCCTGAAGGCGTTGGTGCGCGATCTCCCGCTCCTCCCGGAGTCGCAGCGCAGCGTCCGCGCGGTCCTGCTCAGCGCGGGCACGTTCCTCGTCAAGAACCTGCTTGGCCTCCGCGCGGTCCTCGGCACGGATCTTGGCGTCATGACGACGGTCGGCTCTGGTGATCCGCACCGTCGCGATGAGCGTGATGGCGGTGATCAGCGCAAGCAGGACGGTGCCGCCGGCGGTCAGCCAGTCGGCCAGACTGGGCCCCGAGGCGGTAGCCGCCAGGGTGGCCCGGATGCTGCCGAGCAGGGTCATGGGGCAATCCTGGCATTACCCATGGAGATGACCCGCTCCGCCCGATCCCATGCAACCGGCCCCACCATATTGACCCTGGGGTGGCCCGATGGCACGTGTCCACCAGGCTTGCAGGTGCCGTGCTCACCGCAAGGACGGCGAGCCGTGCAAGGCGTTCGCGATCGTCGGCGGGTTCGTATGCCGGATGCACGGGGGGTCCCGCCGGGTCAAGTACCGTGCCCTGTACCGGGCGACCGAGGCGTCGTGCCTGCGCGAGTTCGAGGCCGCGAAAGTCCAGTGGCGCGAGGACATGGTGAAGTGGCAGGTCGAGCGGATCACGGTGACGTCGAATCTGCTGGGGATCCCAGCGGGCCGGGTGACTCAGGCAGACATCCTCACGTACCTGGTCATCTATGGCGTGCCGGCCAAGCCGAAACCCGTCATGCGAAGGGATCGCAGGTACGGCCGGCGGCCACGCTGACGCGGATCAGCCTGAAATCTACACTCCGGGGCCTAACTCGACGCGCGCGCCGAGCGACCGGCTCTGATGCGGTACCCCGTGCATGAGCCCTGGAAGAGCCCATGGTGCGCGGAAGGCGGCGAAAGGTACCTTTTGTGTCGTTCCCCGGTGGCGATGACTCCCCGTACTGACGTCCCTTGACGGCGGTGCAGGTAAAGTGCATCTTAGTGAAGCCGAGAGGACTCTAAATGCCGCCCACTTCGCTTCAACCTGCGCTGTCTGCGCTACCTGAGGCTGACGATCGACTGCTTGCCCGGCCTCCCCTTGACCTTGTGATTTGCGAGGTTCGGACCCTGCCTAGCCCTGGGCTCGTGCTCGAGCCGAATGAAGGCCTGCGGCTCAAGGATGCGGCGACCGCCGCTGGCTTTGCCGTGCAGCGGCTTGAGCAGGCACAGCAGCAATCCGTGAGACTGGAGGTCGTAGCCGGCCAGCCGCCAGCACCGAGCATTGAGTTGCGCAACATCGGATGGCAGCTCATTGCCCCTGAGGCAGGCTGCGTCGCGACAGTCATGCCTGGCGTCATGACATTGCAGACCACGCAGTACCGAAGCTGGGCCGAGACGTTTCGGCCGCTTCTCGCGAGCGTGCTCACAGCGGTCGGCGAGGTGCTCGCTCCCCAGATCCGGCAACGGGTCGGGCTGCGTTACATCGACCGGCTGGTCGATCCGGATGCTTCCAGCGCCTTTTCGTGGCGTGGGCGAGTCATAGACGGCATCCTCGGACCCGTGGCCGACCCAACGTTCGGCGAACGTGTAGTAACCATGCAACAGCAGCTAGAACTCACGATCAGTGATAACAGCAGCGCCGTAGTGCGCCACGGGCCGTTCGCCGACGGCGCAGCACACGGAGCTATCAGCTACATGATCGACATAGATGCATTCGATATCGCCTCAGCAGCATACGAGGTCGACACCACACTAGCCGTTGCCGACGAGCTCAACCGCGTGGCACTGTCGCTATTTCAGGCGATGCTCAACCCGGACTATCTGGCCGAGCTGCGGGAGGGTCCGTGAGCATCTCTTACGCGGAGGCTGACCCGTTCACCTCCGCATTGGCGACGGGCACCGCGGTGTACTCCTCCCTGCCCGACACTCAAGATCTCGAGGCGAACCGGAGGCGTACAGGCCTCCCGATGTCCGGCATCGGAGATCCCGCGCTCCGCCAAGCCCTCGGGGTATTCGAGCATGCCCTATTCCGCCATCTGGATCGCTGGGTCACGAAGCCCGCGTTGCAGGGCCCGTGGATGATCGGGCGCACCGCTCAGCGAAGCAACCAGGCGAGTTTGGCGGAGTACCAGCAAGCAATCCAGCACTGGTTGCCAGTTACTTTCGCTGTACCCAATGACTTCCTGAACGTCGTCGTCAGCACTGGCACGTCGTCCGGCGCATGCTTCTACGAACCCGGCGCCCTGGTCTTCAATGTGGCTGGGGTAGGCATCAGCACAGTCACCTACACGAGTTTCGTCGCAGCTGATCCCGATTCGGCCGCGCTCGCCGATCCCGATCCGCTAGCCTCAGCCGGTCCCCCCGCTGCTGCGGCCGTTAGGGACATCGCAGACTGGTTCGGCGTTTCAGTCGCTGAAGCACTCAATGCTTCCGGCATCCGGAAGCGGACGTACCAAGCGTGGAGGAAGGACGGCACCCGCCGTCCCCGCGCGTCCAGCGAGGGTCGCGTGTGGGAATTGCACCAGCTTGCTGAGGACCTCGTCGAGACCAAAGGCCTCGTCGGGTTGCGGCACTGGTTCAACGAAGACCCTGAGCGGAGAGAGCTACTACGTGCGGGCGCGCTCCACAAGCTCGCGTCGCAGGCCTACGCTGCCGCGAAGACGGACACCCGGCCCGCATGGGTTGGTGTCGGCAACCTGGAGACCTACGAAACGCCACGGCGCGAGATCACCCTTCGGCCGATGGAACGCGGAGACATTGTGGAACCCGGATGACTCACATCACGGACCTGCTCCCGTCGCCTTGGCCTGAAGCAATCACTGACGCACTGGCCCGCTGGCGGCAGGGAGATCTCCTTGAAAGCCCCCCATTCTTCTGGTCGGCCGACCCGCGCCACCCCCTCCTGCCGTTCACAGCGGCCAACGCTGACCCAGACCGTGAGTGGCAAGTCCTGTCACTGGCCGCGGCAGACCGGCCGCCCTATGGAGTCATCGTGTCGCAGACGTGTGACATCTGCGAGGTCAAGCCGCTGAGCCCTTTTGTTGATCTTGCACCCGTCATCGACCTCGAGGAAGTGATCGGCTCAGGGGAAAAGGGCGAGATACGTCGTCACCTATGGAACTACTACGTATTCCTGACGCAACAGCCGGTCGAGGGGCGATTCTTTGTCGCCGACCTGCGGGCATCCTTCCCCGTCGAAAAAGGTGCGCTGGTCGAGCGCGATCCGCTGGCAGGCTTCGCCACCGAGCAAGACCGGCTGGACTTCTCCGACCGCATCGCAACTCGGGTGGGCCGCCCGGCCTACGCCGACTCTGTACATGATCATGTGATCGGATCCCTGGACAGGTGGATTCGCGACGGCCTAAAGGGAGCCAAAAAGCAACGCTCGGCCCGGTTCAGCGGTGTCCAAGAGGTCAGGCTCCGCATCGATGGCGATCGGCTTTCCCCGAGAGCAGTGCAGCTAGTCGTATTCCAGAAGAGCCAGCTGAGCCAGGAGGACCAAGCTGCATGGCGGGCGTGGCGAGATGAAGCAGCAGTGCTAATCAAGGGATCGGGTATCGAGCTGCAGCCCATCCAGTTCTCATCCAAATCGGACATGAGCGCCGCCGACTATGACGAACTGGCCCGAGTACCCCTGCGCTACGTGGGCCGGGAGGCGTAAGCCCTCAGGCCAGGCGTCGCGCTCCGACTCGGGCAGCCAGGCCGGGCCCATCAACGATCTCCATCCCTCCAGGTGCGGGACTTGCCGAGCGCGACCAGGTCGGCCAGCGCGACGTTGCGCAGATACCGGAAAGTGGGGCATTTGCTGCGGTAGCGGGGACGTCCTGCGGAAAGTGCCCAGTGCGATGGTGCGACTGGCCGGTGTTTTATGCGCGACCGGCTTGGAGGTCATCGAGGAGCCGCGGTCGGCGTGGATGGTGAGCTGCCCGCGGGTGATGCCCTGCTTGACGCAGGTCGCGGTGATCAGCTTCTCCGCCAGGGCGGCGGACTCGCGGGTCGCGACCATCCAGCCGACGGCATACCGGCTGAAAATGTCGAGGATCACGTTCAGGTGGTAGTACGTCCACTTCGCGGTCGGCGCGCTTGTCCCCAATCCTGCTGTCGCGGGCAACACGGATGATTTTGCGGGTGGCGCTCACAGTGGCTCAGGAGCCGCCAACGGCGACGATGGCCGTGCCGCTCGCACCGATCGCGGCGGCCGTCACCGTAGCGTCCATGCCGGGATGCTACGACGTATCGAGACAGTGGAACGCGCACCCCCACGCCGCCGTATCGGCGCACCGCACAAGAGAGAGCAGGCAGCCATGCCGCGACAGACTGGGATCACCATGACCCGCGAGGAGCTTCTGGCGCTCCCCGTTTCCTTCCCGCTCATCACGGCCGGCCGGGCGTTCGGCATGGGCCGCGACAAGACCTTGCAGCTCTACCGGGCGGGGCAACTCCCCTTCCCCGCGCTCCCCTCGGCCGGACCGTCAAGGTCACCCGCGCCGCCCTGTTTGAGGCGCTCGGGCTCGACGCGGAGGGCGAACCCTTGACCGTGCAGCCCGCCGCCGAGCAACCGGTCCAAACGTCCGAGCCAACCGCGGAGCAATCGGATCAAGCGCCCGAGGCGCCCCCAGTGACGCAAGCCCCGTGTATGTGCTGGTGGCTGTCCCCGTTCAAATGGTGCCGGGCACCCAGTGGACGCTCGTCCAGACTCCACCGCAGGGCTGACCAGGCACGGGACGAGTTCGACGGAAGTGGGCGCTCGCCCGTGGTAGACCGCCGCCGCGCTGCGTACCTGCCTATGGACGTTGAGCTGGGCCGTCAGAGGGCGCGCGGCCAGCCTGGGACCATGGATGCGGGAACGTGCGGAGGGACAGCGAATGTTAAGCAGTCGGGCCTGGGACATCCCCGACGATTTCTGGATTCTCTGGTGGCGTAGCCGTCGGGCACGGACGCTCATAATTCAAGTCAGCGGTGAGCCTGAGCGCAAAGGCCCCGTAGGTCAGCGGGCCGCAGCCGGTTTTCAGCGACAGGTAATGGACGAGTTGGAGAGCTACGGCCGGTTCCCGCTGACCGGGCCTGTCGCCCTGGATCTGCATTTCCGCGCCACGCGCCGGAACCCACCGAGCATTCATCGCGTGGCCAAGCACACCCTGGACATCCTCGGTCCGGCACTACCGGGCAACGCCCGGCCGCGGCGTCGCCATGTTCTCTACCGGGACGACCGGCAGGTCAAGTTCCTTTACGTCGCCCTGGACCAGGCTTGGCAGCCGGACCGCGATGAAGTCCAGCACAAAGCTGGTACCTTCATCATCGCCCGGCGCGCCCGCGACGTGACCGCTCACCTGTGCATGGCCCATCGTCTCAGCTGCGACCGGTACGACGAGGACGAGGATTCTCCTTTCTCCGTACCTGATCTGCCTGACGACCACGAGCCGGACTGGCTGACCGACCCGGACGCGGTCCTCACCCCGGTGGAGCGGTCCCTAACGGAGTCGGTCCGGTTTCACTACGCCATCGAACTGCAGGAGGCGATCCTCAGGCGCACCGATGCGCTCCTCGCCTCAGGGTTGAGCATGTACCTGGAGGACCTGGGCAGGACAGACCCTCACCCGCAACTGGCCGCGATCTTCGAGGAGTCACAGGAGAGGAGCCGGGACCTGCTCCTGTCGAACCCCCTGACGCTGCCGCTGCCCGGGCTGCCACAGGCTAGCGGTGAGTCCAGGGACTTCGCTTTGCGGACTCGCGACGTGCTGGAGGAGTTCCTGTCGCACTGGCCGCTGTTCCGATCGCTGCTGGTGCCGATCACACTTACCTTCCTCGTCATCCCCCCCGAGCAAGGCAAGGACCTGGACAACATCGCGCTCACCGTTTTGCCTATCGCGCATGAGGTGCTCCGACCGCATATCGAACCGCACCTCCTGGCACCCTCCTATCGCGATGCTGCCCCTAAGACATGGCGCGCCGAGGCCCTGGCCAGGCTCCGGTCTGTCAACGCGCGTAGCGTCAGGGCCTACCAAGTGATCGAGCTGCCACGATCGCCGAAGGACCCGCCGGAAGGCACGCTGCGCCTCGCGCTCGGCCGTTACTCCTACGGAAGCTGGTGGGAGCACGCAGCCAGATACCTGGACAAGGAGATTGATGAGGCCGAAGATCGCGATGAACTGGACGACGACAGCTGGAAAAACGTATTCGCCCGCTGGTGACGACGCTCCATCGGCCCCGCCAGCCGTCAAACGAGCGCCCGCGCGGCGCTGGCCCGCACCGACGCACTCGTAGCGCCGCTACGGATGCCTGACCGGCCGGAGCACCACTACCGGTACGACCCGGCGAAATCCGACGCTTACACAGCGACTACGCTCGCATGGCTCGGCGACCCGGCCGCCACCGGATACGCGCGGGATGTGCTCGGCCGGCTCGAATCCGGCACTGACGGGCCGCCGCGCCTGCGCCGGGCAGCGTCCGCGCGCCTGGATCTCACCCTGGCCCTCACCACGGGCGACGAGCTTGACGAGGCCGCGTCGACAACACTGGAAGCAGTCACATCCGGGCTGCTGGTGCCGTCGAACTACTGGCGCGCGACCGAGGTCATCACTGCGATAGACAAGCATGGCCTGCCCGAAGCGGAAGACTTGCAGGACGCCTACCGCGAATACTGCCCGGCCACGCCAGCCGCGAGCCGCCGGGAACTAGCCTGACCGGGTACACCATGCGCAGCATCCCACAGCCCTCACGGACCAGCGGGGCCGCGCTCCGGTCTGAGACGCCACGGTTGGCTTTCGTGCGTCGAGCGCTCAGGAGCCCATCGGAGAAGCCAGCCCAAGGCCCGCCCGGTCCCACTAATCTGCGACCGTGACCCTCGAACGACTCACGCCCGTGATCAAGCGAACCGACCTCGGCTGGCTCCGGCTATCGCAGGACGACTTAGCCGAGATCGTCAGGCTCGTCCGGCAGTTGCCTCACTGTGAGGTCTTCATCGAGTCCACCAACGAGACCGGCAGGTTCAGCGTCAAGGACGTGTGCGCCGACCTGCCGAAGATGGGCACGCGGGTACGCGAAGTCGTAGTAATGGCGCTCGGGCCCGAAGGCACCCGCACGATGACGGAAGTCTTGACCGTGCGGCTCGCCAGGGACCGCTGCCAGATCACGGCCCGAGACCCAGACGTGACCGCGATCGGGGTGGTCGAAGGTCTGCGCGAGGTCGCCGGGAACTGCCGCCGGATGCCCATGTGGCTGATGCCGTATTTCCAGAACACCAAGGGACGTAGCACTGACTTCCGCCCCCAGATCCCCGCGTTTCTCGCGGTCAGTGCCATTGCCGCTGGCTGGATTGGCGTTTCCGCGGTCCTCAAACATGGCAGCAGCTTGGCAGCACGCGCGATAGGAGTCGTCATAATCCTTGCGATGGCGGCACTCCTCGCTGCCGTGGCTGCAGGGACGGTGCGCTCCAGGACGGCGATCTTCACCGCCACCACCGCTGAGACGCCGACCGTCTGGCAGCGCCATCGCGCGGACATCACAATCAACGTGGTGGTGGGCCTCGCGTTTTACTTGCTCGGCCTGCTGACAGCGCATCTGTAGGCGCGGCCGAAACCTACGCGTACAGATCCGGATGGCAGGGCTGCGGGTCCCTCCAGCCAAGCCGGTTCAGCGATGCAGGGTCCAGACGGGCTTCATGGCTGCCCGTGTGCGCGGTCGATTTCGTTGATGGTCTTGTCGTAGTGGCGCCGCCAGGCGAACGCTCGAACGACGCAGGATGCCGTCAACGCGGCGCCTCGCAACCCCAATGGTGGTTCGCGGCGTACGGTCAGCTTGCCCGCCTTGAAGCCGACGACAGTACCTGGCAAGAACGTGACGGCGCCGCTGACCATCTGCGTGCCCTTGTAGCACGCGAATGCGTCCGGTGCCCGTGACCCGCGATGCTCTGCATACGCGCTCAAGGCAACCAGGTAGTCCTCCCGGGAAATCGGCACATCCCGGACCTGCGCCGCACTGGTGCGCTCGTGGCTGTTCAGGCCGAAGAACCGTGCCGGGCAGCCCTCCCGGCAACGGAAAAGGTCATCTTCGTGGGCTGGGACATGGCAATCGGAAAAGGTGACCACAAGCTCACCCTCGACGGCGTCACAGAAGTCCCCGGGCATCTGCCCCATGGTCTCAGCGGTGGCGGTGAACAGCAGCATGGGAGGCCCCCGGGTTGTCGCGCTGGTGTTGGTTTGGACTGTCTCGCATCGATCGTCTTGCTGTCACGCGAACGGGCCGGGGATCGTCACGTACGGGCTGCGGACGGCGATCACGATGACGGCGATGCCCACGACGGATCATCCCCAACGGCGGGCCACGCGGGGCTGTCCCGGCGGCTGATGATGGCGGCGGCCTCCTCGGCGGATACCAGGTGCAGGTGCAGGTGGAGATGCTGGGCGGGTGCCTCGATGGCCTCCCGGTCCCGGGCGGCGATGGGCCGTGCAGACGCCGTAGCGGTCACGGCGAGCCGTTCCCGGCGGGGTGCCCAATCCACTATGGCGAACCGCCTGAGGACCAGCACGAACCCGCCGGTCACCACGCCGGTCACCGCGAGGCCGACCGCGATGAACACCAGGTGCGCGAAGACGAACAGCGCGACGGCGACCGCAGCTACGAGCCCGACGAGCAGCCCCCATGGGAACCCGCCGCTACCACAGCCGGGGCAGTGCCCCCCGGGACACTTAGACACGGCGGCTCTCCTCTCGTTCGGCCTTGATGGCTTCGTTTTGCTTCTCCAGCCAGCGGTCGGTGACGGCCGACTTCCAGAACCGGTGGACCGTGACCGCGCCGAGACGGTAGACGCGGCCGTCCCTGCACCTCGTGCACCGGGTGAGGCGCTTCGCGTTGCCCTTGCGGTAGGTCCGGCGGCCGTGGCACCGGCCGCACTTCCTGGTCGGTGCCACGAGCACGAAGGCGGCGCGGGCGACGGCGACAGCGAGCGCGGCGAGGATTAGCCGCAGGTCTCCGATCGTCATCCCGCTGGACCTGGCGGCGACGGCGAGCACCAGGCCCGCGTCAGCCGTCAGCCGCAGCTGCACCCGCCTCGTAACCGGCTGCGAACCCGGCTTCCTCGCCTGCCGCGAACCCGGCGCCGTACCCTGCGGCGTGCCCGGCCGTGTAGCCGTCCTCATAGCCGCACTGATGCTGGACGCAGCCGTACCGGTTGCAGCAGGCGTCCTCGCAATCGTGCGGCGAGTGCTCTTCGTCGCGCGCTGCCATCCGTCCTCCGTTCGGCTGTCGCGGAGACCTGGAAAGTGTCGCGCTTCCGCGACAAACGCTGACCTGCGCAAACGCGGGATGCCGCGACAAGCGCTCTGGCGCAGCCACGCTCTGACCTGCGTTGTCGCGGAGCGGCGCAGGACACCTCGATAGGGCCTGATCCTGCGGTCTAGACGCATCACTGTGCGCCCCTCGGATTCGCCGCGACAGCTTCGACTGCTGCCCGCTCGCAGCCCTTGCGGTTCGCGCCGCTGGCCTCCCGGACGTCCTTGACGGTGACCCCGGCGTTGCGGAGCTGGCTGGCCACCGCCTCTGCGATGATGCCCTCGTAGGCTCCGGGGATCTGGCCGGCCAGCCGGGCCGCGATGGTGGGCGACCAGAGCTTGTCGTCGCCGCCGAATACCTGGAGCACGTCGGCGAGGAAGTTCCGCGCCGGGGCCGTGGCATCCTCACTCAGCGCGTACCCGGACAGGGTGCCCGCGGCCTCGCGGAGCTGGCGGGCCCGCGGGCCGATCACCTTGGCGTCGACGGCGTTGAGGTAGCAGGTCTTCACGACCTGGACCTCGTCGGCGTGACCGGCCAGGTAGCCGATGCCCTTATCGGAGAGAGCGAGGTCGGTTGCCCGGTAGCCCTTGGCGTACATCCCGGCGCCGAGCACCGCGTTGTTCTCGTACGGGCCCATCACCCGCAGGCAGAACCGGATGCCGATGTTCGCGCTGATGCTCTTCGGCAGGCTCTCCTTGTCCGGCCGCTGGGTGGCCAGCAGCAGGATGATCCCGAGCGCGGGCCCGCGCTTGACGATCGCCGTGGTCAGCCGGTCGAAGTCCTTGCCCATCACCGGGTCGCTGTAAGCCTCCTGGCATTCGTCGATGATGAACACCTCGGGGAACAAGCCCAGGTCACGGCAGCCGGCCAACTGCGGGGTCACTTTGTTCTCGGGCACCAGGTGCTCAGGCAGTCCCTTGATGACCTTCGCGCGCCGCTCAAGCTCGGCGTACAGGCCACGGACTGACTGCAGGCAGTCCTGCAGCGTTTCGTCGTCGGCACCGGACCCGTACTCGTGGGCGACGTCACGCAGCGCGGCCAGGTCCCCGGTGCCTTTCAGTTCCCACACCCGGAGGCGGACGGTCACGTCGAGCGCGGCGGCCAGGGCCAGGATCCGCAGGGCCATTGTCTTGCCCATCCGGGGCATCGCGCCGATCAGGATCGACGCGAACATGAGCGTGATCGAGATAGGCCGCCCGCGCTGGTCAGCGCCGAACGGGAGCGCGCTGAATAGGTTCGCCGTCCCGCCGCGCTTCAAAGGCCACGGCACCGGCTTGGTCTTGGACAGGTCCTCGAACCCGATCCACAGGTGCAGCCGACCGGTGTGCTCCGGACCCGGCTCCGGCCATGTAGCAGACAGCGGGCGGCGCAGCCCGGAGGCAAGTTCCTCGCGCTTGTCGAGGACCTGGGTCACGGTGACCCCGTGGGGCAAGTCGATCACCGCGCCCCAGCCGGGGCCGTCGCGGTGCACGTCGGTCTTAAAGTCGAGCGGGCCGGCCTTGATCGCCGCGCTGATCCCGGGGATGCCCAGCGACCCGAGGGCGCGGGTGATGATCTCTGGTGTCGGCGGCTGGAAACGCTCCGGGACAACAGCAGCCTTCACGATCGGCTTACCGACCGGACGCCCGTGACGGACCAGCGCAGTGAACACGACGACCGCGATGGCAACCTGCCCGTACCGGGGGACGAACACCAGGATGACGAGCACCACGGCGAGGATGAACACCAGGCAGGCACCGGCAATCTGAGTGTTCCTCGCCAGCGTCTTGAAGTGCTCCTGGTGCGCGGCCATCGCATCCTTGTGGCCCGTGCGGCCAGCGGCGACAGCCTGATGCTCCAAGAGCCAGCCGTTCGGCCAGAACGCCCATCCGCCTACCTGGTGGATAAGGCGCTTCACGCCCACGACGGCGCACCACAGCCAGTTCACGGTGTACCAGGGCGCCCTGACGCCGTGGTAGCGGCTCTTGTGCCAGTGCAGCTCGGCGAGCTGGCGCAGCGTGGCGCGGATGTTCTCCGGGTGCCACTGCTCAGGGATGATCGGCCGCCGGGTACCCGGTACCCGTGAGCTGGCCGTCAGGTCGGCATAGACCGGCGGCGGCGTCTCGGCCAGTGCGGTCTCAGTGGGGGCTTCGACGGCGCGCACTGGCACGACCTCGGAGTCCCGCTGGCCATCGGTCGGTTCGGTTGACATCCTGGGGTCCTCCCTCGGGAGAGTGACCCGGGCCGGGGGCTGCTTTGGACGGTGACCCTCGGCCCGGGGGCTGAGATGTTTCAGGTAGCGGCGGTCACGTTCTCCAAGTGCTCACGGAGCTGACGGGCCCGGTCCTGGCCCACGTGCATCCGGAGCCGGATCGCGCGCACCGACGGGAGCGCCCCCGAGGCCAGCTCGGACATGAACTCCGCTCGGCGGCCTCGCCGGTCACGGGTGCGGTCCGGGTACGGCTCCGGGTGCGCCTCGCAGGTGCGGTCCGGGTGCGGTCTCGGGTGCGCCCGGGGTGCACCCGGCCGATGAGCGCGGGTGCGGTCTCCAGGTGCGCTCCAGGTGCGGTCTCGGAGACGGGTCCGGGCGCACTGTCGGAGACCGTTTCGGGTGCGGTCTCGGGTGCGGTCTCCGGGACCGTTCCGGGTGCGCGGAGCAGGTGGCTGAGCGCGGCCCCGAACCCGAGCGTGGCCACCGGCAGACAGGACACGAGGACCACCACCGGCCACGGTGCCCGGTGGGCATGCGCGGCGGCGAGCAGGTGATAGATCACCTGTCCCGCCATTCCGAGGAGCAGGGCGCCGATCGCGGACCGGCGGGCGAACTTCCGGGCCACCGCAGGGATGTCCGCCGGGGCGAGCCACGCACCGAGCGCGTACGCCCCATAGGCCTCGACGCCGACGGGCAGCGTGATCGCGGTGTTGAGCCGGACCGCGTCCCAGATACCGGGAAGGGGATGGATCACCCCGAAGCCGCACATGGACCCGAGGCCGACCCACCCGGACCAGACCGCGACGGCCGCCGGGGCGGCGATCAGGAACAGCGGCCAGCGCCGCACCCCGTGGTCGCCGCTCACACCACCACCGCCCGGTGCAAGAGCAACATGAGACCCCCCGTGCCGCCCGTCGCGATGACGGCAGTGATGACGGCCGCTGCGAGCAGCTCGGCGCCGTGGCCGCCGGCGACCGCGACGGCAACGCCGACGACGATCACCGTGGCGACTATTAGGCGGGCGCGAGCCGGGCCGAGGAGACGGATCACGGCTACCGCCAGCGCGGCGCCCAGGAGCGCGGTCACCGCTGGCCTCCCCGGATGAACCGCAGGTGCCGGTCCTGCGGCCGGCCGTGACGGGGCGGCTGCGCCTCACCGGGCACCGGCATCCCGGCCACCTCGAACGCGGTACGCAGCATGCGGCCGTAAGAGGCGAGCTTCACTTCATGCTCGGCTACCTGCTCCCGGAGAGCGGCGAACTGTCCCGTGTCCACGTTCATGCCGTCACCTCAATACCGAGATCGCGGGCCAGGCCGGTGTACCGCTCGATCCGGTCGAAGTCCGCGCCGTGGCCGGCGCAGAGCGACGTCGGGGACACGTCGCAGTCCGGGCACTTCACGTAGCCCTTGCGCTCCCTGTAGATGAGCGCGTCGGCGAGGGCCTGGCCGAGCGTGTCTCGCTGCGCGGCGGTCAGCGGCGGAGGCGTCCGGAGGGCTGCGGGCGGCCCGCCGGGCTGCTCCTGCTCGCCCGCGTAAATCCGCGCCAGGTCACCGAGGAGACCGATGGCGCGGCCAATGTGCTGGTCGTCGCCTCGGCGATAACCATGCTTCTCCAGCACGTCGAAGACAGCGAGGATGAGTCCCCAAGTAGGACGGAGAGCGCTCGCAGCGTCCGGTTCCGGGTTGTTCTGTACCTTGTCGGTCATGGATTCCTGTCTCCTTCGGTGAGATGGGCTTCCCAGGGCCGTCGCAGCGTTCTGAGCGCATGCGGCGGCCCGCCTCGCGTTATGGGGGCACGGGAGATGACGCCTCGGCCGGACGGCAGCCGGGCATGGCGTTGGGAGTGGACCGGGTGGGTGACTGCAGAGGGCGAACACAGCCCGTGTGCCGCGGTGTGCGCAATCCGTGCGCACATCGGGCCCGGAGACGCAAAAACAGCGGCCCCCCGGCGCTACCGCACCAGGGAAAGCCGCTGCTCAGGGGCGGAGGCTCGGGGATTTGAACCCCGGATGGGCTGTTGACCCAAACCGCATTAGCAGTGCGGCGCCATAGACCGGACTAGGCGAAGCCTCCCGACGACCAGACGGTCGGCCTCAGCGTACCGGTCCGCCGCACAGTGCGCCAAAGCGGTTACGTCATGATCGCGGAACATTCGCGGTCACTGGCGGCGCGGATGCTCCGCGATCATCGAACGGTCCCCCCGCGGGCTCAGTGGACCTCAGTGACCTCGTAGTCGCCCTTGGCGTAGGCATCACGAATCCGG
>OBLU010001482.1_pt1 | contig 21892 bp, 19 predicted proteins | sample 1518681 | NCBI WGS metagenome assembly OBLU01 (sample SAMEA3539304, study PRJEB22396) | soil metagenome | biome: tundra; feature: field; material: soil | place: USA | collected 2010-05 | depth 0.15 m
CGGCACTTCGGGATAAACACAACGTGATATTTGCAATCCCATTTCGTGTGACTTAAGCTTGCATACTCGTCCATCCAGTTTCTCCTTGAGGTGTGCTTGGCGGCTCACGTCGAAGAGTTTCTGGGTGGACTCCCGGAAATGTCAAACTGCTACTGCCACCCCGGCAGAGCCGGGGGTTCTCCCATTGCGAATAGCGCGACTCGTCAAGACTCTGATTTTTCGCACGTCCAACGAAAACAGGCCGAGCTTGATGCCCGGCCTGTTTTGTTTGTGGATGCCTTGCGTGGCTTACGGAACGAACACATGCAGCCGGACATGCCACTTCGTGCTTTGGCCGGGCTTCAACGTCACCATGCCCGTATCCATTGAGCCCCATTCTTTTCCGAAGGGATCAGCGAAGTTGTATTGATGTTCGATAGCCACGAACTTCTGTGTGGGCGGCGCATAGGCTTGGATGGTCTTGATCTCCGGCGAAAGTCCGATGACATCGACGCCATAGCGGGCAGCTGGGTCGATTACTTGCACAGTCACCTCACCCTTGTTCCAGATGAGATGGCTCCAGTTATCGTCGAAGAAAATATCTCCGAGCGGTTGTCCTCCCGCAGCTCGGAGATCGAACTTTGTCCCATCGACTTTGGAAAGCTTTCCGGTTGGAAACACATTGTCGTAGCCATCAATTTCTGCGATCTGATCGCCGGGGATCCGAAGGCGGGCCTGTTTGCGATCGCCTGAAGGAAGGTTGAAGTAGGGATGCCACCCGATGGCCATGGGTTCTGCTTCCTTTCCGACGTTGCGTGCGGTGATGCTGACGTCGACAGCCTCCGCAGTGAGACGGACTGTGACCACCAGGTCTGTCTGCGAGAGCCAATGGCCGCCGAAATCCCCGCCGTGAATTACGGCAGACGCCTCTTCGCCGCCCGCAATTTTCTCGACACTCACTTCCTCCGCTTTTGCCTTGAGGATCAATCCATGCATCGCATGGCGCTCAGCCCCTGGATTTTTGCCGATGTTGTTGGCCGGTAGAGTGATGGTGTGACCCTGCCACTCGGTGGTGAGCGTTTTGCCGTCGGCCGAAAGCTTGCCGCGAATCCGGTTGGGGTAGGGAACCAGCATGGCCGCCCCGAGGCGATAGCCGAGGTCGCCATTCTCAGTGTCGTCCTGGTCGAGCATTTTCTTGGCCGCCGTTACGTCCGGCGAAGCCAGCACATCGACATTGCCCTTGCCCGGGAAGTTGGCGGTGACTTGAAGCAATTCCATACCCCGGCCAGGGATGATCGTGACGCTCGTGAATTCGGGCTTGGTGGAACTGGAGGCGGTCCGGCTTAGGGTGACGAGCTTTTCGCCCCCGATTTCAGGTGTAGCCTGGGCGTTATCGTTTTGTGTAAACATGCACGCCGTTAAAGGTAGCAAGGCAAGTGCGCGAATGAATAGCTTCATGTCGGTCCATCCCTGAATAATCCATCAGATTCTTCGAAGTTTTGCGCATCAGCAGACGCATTTTGCCGGTCCGAGAAAGCGTATTCCGAAGGCGCTGCCATTTTACGCCATGGGCCGCAGCGAGCAGTTTTCGGCTACAGATCCAGAACTGTGTCGGGCGATGCGAAAGCGAATTTATTTTGTGCCCGTCGCCGAAAGGGTCAGGCAGCGTTGATGGACGACCTCGCATTGAAGCATGTCGAGTGCCAGCAAATTCCAGCCGACAAAGCCCGCAAAACGGCCACCGGGCGATTGCGCGACCGTGGGTGCTAGGCCTTCGCCTGTCTCCGCACTGTAGTCCTCGTGCATCGATCCCCACTTGGCGATGTCACGTTGCAGTTGCTGTGCGAGTGTGACGGCGAGCCAGCGAGATTCAGTGTGAAAGCCATAGCGGCGGAGGGCGATCCAGTCGAGAAGGTTGGCGTTGATCCAAATCGGTCCTCGCCAGTTGGAGTAGGGATCGATGATGGCTTCGTTGTTATAGGCAGGATCGTTTTTGGCAAGGCTGCGAAAGCCGAAAGGCGAGCGCATTTCGGCGGGGTTGAGCAGGTGACGCCGAATCATGCGGTGACCTTCGCTGGGCGAGAGCAGGCCGTCGACCAACGGCAGAAAGCTTGTCCAGCTAATGGTATGGACCCACTCTCCGGTATCGCGACGCCGATTAAGAAAAATTTCATCTTGCACGAACCACAATCGCTTCAGGATTGCGTGGCGTGTGGCGGCAGCTTGGTCACGATAACCATGGGCTTCATCAGCAAGGCCGAGATGGTCGGCAAGGGCGGCCATGGCAAGGTATTCGCGCATGGCCCAGATCGAGGCATCGACAGCGAGGATGGCGCCATGATCGGCGGGCTCGTTCGACAGCGCAGCATTGTTATCCGCGCCCGACTGCATCGCATTATCCCAGAACCAAAGTCTCCAATGGGCATCGAATTGGGTCTGCTTGCGATACTGGAGAACCTTTTGCAGGTGCGGCCAGACGGGACGAATCCATTCGTAATCGTTCAGTCGCTGAGCGGCGAGCAGTGCACCCTGAGCGAGAAAGGGCTTCATCGCGAATTTGCCAAAGAGCGGACGCGGCCCCTGGTCGGTGATGCATCCGGCCACGTATCCATCGGCGTCGGCGGAGGAAGCAAAACTTAGTGCCCAATCCCGCAACAGCTTCGCATCGGCTGCATCCTGATTTGCCCAATGCGCGCCGATGAAGAAACCATCCCAGTCCCACATCTGCGTGTAGTACCCGGCGGGAATGAGATACGGAACGTGAATGTATCCTTGCGCCGGTCGAATGGTTTGTGGCGCGAGGCGAGCAAAATCGGAAGTGAGGTTGGCGAGAAGCGCGTCGTCGGAGGTGGGAACATCGTGCGCTGTTGCGAGCAGTACAAAGAACACTAAAGCGGATCGACTCAAATGGCGCACACACCTGCTGAGGCATTGCATACCGGCAAGCATAATCACCGGCCGCGGCGATGTCATGTCACGACGGCGTGAGTTCAGAAGCATCCAAGTCTGTTCCGCGAGTTTCCGGCAACAGCAATCCAACCACGGCCGCTCCGGCAAACGCCAGTGCGCTTGAGCCGAAAGCCCAGGGTAGGCCGTGGCGCTGGCTGAGCACACCGACAGTGAGCGGCGCAAGCGCGCTGAGTCCGCGAGCCGCGTTGTAGGAAACGCCGAGGGCGGTGGCTCGAATTTGCGTAGGAAAGATTTCGCTTCCAATAATGCCTGAGCCGGTAAAGAAGCCAGTTCCGAAAAACGCCGCGATACACGCGAAGAGCAGAATGAGCAAGGGCTGACGGGCCGAGGCGAGCAGGGGGACAGCGCAGGCAGCGGCGACCAGATATCCAACGAAGGCGCGCCGGCGACCGAAGCGGTCTGCGACGACCCCAAACAAAAGGTAGCCGGGCAGCATGCCAAACAGATTCAGCACCACCAGAAAGCCTGTGAGGCCAAAGGAAGTAAATCCGCGTCCGCCATCGGTAACCGGCAAAACCAGGTATGCGGGAATCCAGGTGAAGAGCCCCCACCAGCCAAACATGCCCAGCGTATTGGCCAGCGTAAGGGCCAGCAGAGGCTTGAGGGAACGGCGGAGGGCGCGCCCTCGGCTTCCCGATACAACGGCAGACTGCGTGTGTTGCCACGCAAGTGGTTCCGGCACGCTATGTTGAATCCAAAAGACCAAGGCCGCAGGCAGAATTCCCGCAAAGAAGACCCAACGCCAATTTGCGTGCGCCAGGATGAGACCGGCCACGACGGCGGAGATCGCATAGCCTACCGCCCAACTGCTTTGCACGATGCCGAGGGCGCGACCACGCAGGGCTGCTGGCCATGTCTCAGCTACCAGTGTGGCCCCGGTGTTCCATTCGCCGCCCATACCCAGGCCCAGCATGAATCGGCAAATGGCCAGCATCATGATGCTGGTCGAAAGTCCGCAGGCGAACGTGAAGATGGAGTAGAGGAGGATACTCAGGCTTAGCATGCGTCGACGACCATAACGGTCCGCGAGCACTCCGAAAAACAGGCCACCGAGCGCGGACGCTGCCAAGGTGAGGGCATTGAGCAAGCCGGCTGTTGTACGGCTCATGGCGAAGGCACGCATCAGCGTGGCCAGCACGATGGAGTAGAGCATCACATCGAAGGCGTCGAGCATCCAGCCCAGCCCCGCTGCCACGACCACGCGGCGTTGCGCCGAGGTGGCGCCGCTCCAACTGAAGGTTTGAATTGAAGACTGCGATCGGTTCATGAATCGGAGTGCCTACCGCCACGGCGGTGAGACTTCAATGTCTCATGCTGCCCGCGATGGGTCTATAGCAAATGAGCCGAAACTGATATGTTGGCAGGAAATGGCCTCGAGGCTCATTATCGCCATCGACACAGGTGGCACGTTTACAGATTGCGTCTACCGCGCGGGCGGCGGGCTTGAGGTGCTCAAGCTTGCCTCCACGCCCGAAGATCCCGGTCGCGCGATTCTCGATGCGGTCGCAATGATCGCGGAGCGGACAGGTGCCGTCGCGATTGATGTTCGCCACGGAACCACGGTGGCCACCAACGCTTTGTTGGAGCGTAAGGGCGCTCGTGTCGCGTTCGTGACCACAGCGGGGTTTGAAGACACGTTGGCCATCGGTCGCCAGGCCCGGCCAAGCCTGTATGACTGGAATGATCACCGTCCCATTCCGCTTGCTGCGGAGGATTTGTGTTTCGGCGTGCCAGAGCGAATTGGACAGGACGGAGTCGTGTTGCGCGCACCGGCCAAGGCTGCGCTCAGCGAGCTCCGCAAGCGGATCCGCGCAACGAACGCCGAGTCGATTGCTGTTTCGTTGCTGTTCGCATTTGCCAATCCTGCGCATGAGCGCGCGGTGGCAGAGGCCCTCGCTTCGCTGAAGCTGCCGCTTTCTCTGTCGCACCAGATTCTGCCGGAATTTCGCGAGTATGAACGAGCGTCCACGGTCACGATGAACGCCTATCTTGCACCCCGTCTAGAAAACTACATTCGCGGCCTCGAAGCGAATTTGGAGGAACGGGGCGCGCGCCTCAGCATCATGCAGTCGTCAGGCGGCATTCTGTCGGCGCAGCAGGCAGCGCGCGAACCGGTGCGCACGGTTCTCTCTGGACCTGCGGGCGGCGTGATCGGAGCGCTCAGCGTGGCTCGTGCTGCAGGTCTTGATCGGGTGTTGAGCTTTGATATGGGAGGGACTTCAACGGACGTTGCCCTGCTCGACGCGAGCGTGGACCCGGCCACGAGCACGGAAGGCGAGATCGCGGGGCTCCCTATCGGCGTGCCCATGCTCGACATCCATTTGGCGGGTGCGGGCGGCGGATCGCTGGCGTGGATGGACGAAGCCTTGACTTTGCAAGTCGGGCCGCAGTCCGCGGGGGCCAATCCGGGGCCAGCATGCTACGGCCGCGGTGATCGCGCCACGGTTACAGATGCCAACCTCATTCTTGGACGGCTGCAGGCCGATCACTTTCTGGGCGGCGCCATGCGGTTGGATCAGTCGCGAGCGCAGCGAGCGTTGGGACGTCTTAGGGCTAGGAACTTTGCCAGCGTTCAAACGTTGGCGGAAGGTATCGTGCGAGTCGCCAATGCTCACATGGAAAGTGCGCTGAGGCGCGTTTCAGTTGAACGCGGTTTTGATCCTCGCTCGTTTGTTTTGATCGCATTTGGCGGAGCCGGCCCTCTGCATGCGTGCGATCTGGCGTCGTCGCTCGGAATTGAGAAGGTGCTCATTCCGATGGCGCCGGGTGCGCTCTCGGCGCTGGGAATTCTGGACGCAGATCTTCGGCGTGAGTTCTCGCGCACGGTCATGCTCGCACCTGGCAGCGGGCGCATCGGCGCCGCTTACCAGGAACTCGAGGCAGAGGCCCGGGAGGCATTCAAAGACGAGGGTGCCCGTCCAAGTCTGACGCGCACGGCCGATTTGCGGTACCACGGCCAAGGCTTCGAACTGCAGGTGGATTGGGGCCGCGATGCAGTCGCACGATTTCATCGGCTTCATGAGCGGTCTTACGGCTATGCAGACACGACAAGGTCCGTAGAGATCGTGACGCTTCGCGTAAAGGCAGTGACCAAAACGCACAGGCCTCGACAAGTCTCAGCCAGGCTCGAGCGCGGGGATGGGGCGCAGGCTCGGATCGCATCGCATCGCCTGTTTGAAAGTGGCCGATGGCGGCGGGCGGCTCTCTATGATCGAGCGCTGCTCCGTCCCGGCGACCGTTTTCTGGGTCCTGCAGTCATCGTCGAATTGAGTGCCACGACTTACCTGCCGACGGGATGGTCTGCGGTCATCGACGGGTTCAGCAACATAGTTCTCACGCGCCCATCGAAAAAGATTCGTGGAGGACAGCGTTGAACAAGGCAACACAACTTGATCCCGCCGACATTGCCGTGCTGGGGCACGCACTGCATTCGGTCGCTGTTGAAATGGGAGCGGCGCTGCGTCGCACGGCCTTTTCGCCGAACATCAAGGAACGCCGTGATTATTCTTCCGCAGTATTTTCCGCGGAAGGCGATTTGATTGCGATGGGCGACGATATGCCGGTGCATCTAGGTTCGATGCCCATGTCGGTGAGCGCCGTGCTTGCTGAGCTGACCCTGCGACCCGGGGACATTGCCTTGTTGAATGACCCGTATCGCGGCGGAACCCATCTGCCCGACATTACGATGGTTGCGCCGGTCTTCTTGCGCGGCAATGCGAAGCCAGCATTCTATGTCGCTAACCGCGCGCACCACGCCGATGTCGGCGGCATGTATCCGGGCTCCATGGGACCGTGCCGCGAGATCGCACAGGAGGGTATTCGTATCCCCCCGGTGAAGCTGATGAACGCGGGCAAGATGGATGCGCAGATCTTAGCGATCGTGCTGGCCAATGTGCGTACGCCACGGGAGCGCGAGGGTGATCTGACAGCGCAGCTAGGAGCCTGTCGGGTTGGCGTGGCCAGGATGCTGGAACTGGTTGACCGCTTCGGCCACACGCGGCTGCTGCTCGGAGTCGGCGTGACGATGGACGGGTCTGAACGCAGGATGCGTGCCGTTTTGGCAAATCTGCCCACAGGCGAGTGGCGTGCAGAAGATTTTCTCGACGATGATGGCGTGCTGACTGGGCCGATCGGCATTCGTGTGACGATTCGCAATGATGCCCGCCGCCGGCAGGCCGTGGTGGATTTCAGTGGCACCGACCCGCAAGTGCCTGGCAGTATCAACGCGGTCTATGCCATTACGTGGTCGGCAGTTTTTTATGTATTTCGATGCTTATTACCTGTAGGCGCCATGGCGACGGCCGGGCTGATGAGGCCTGTGCGTGTCGTCGCTCCCGAAGGAAGCATGGTGAATGCTGTGCCCCCGGCTGCGGTAGCCGGCGGCAATGTAGAGACATCGCAACGCATCGTCGATACGCTGCTTCGCGCACTGGCCCAGGCATTGCCAAGCCGCATTCCGGCTGCTAGCTCGGGCACCATGAACAACCTCACCATTGGCGGCGTCGATCCGCGCACAAATTCGAGTTACACCTACTACGAAACCATTGCCGGCGGGATGGGAGGTTCCCCGGACCGAGCTGGTGCAAGCGGGCATCACGCGCACATGACAAACTCCCTGAATACGCCGGTTGAGGCGCTGGAGTATGCCTATCCATTTCGCATGGTGCGCTACGCACTGCGCAAGGGGTCGGGCGGCGTCGGCGCTCATCCTGGTGGAGATGGCCTGGTGCGCGAACTCGAGATTTTGGGCGACTCCCGTGTCACTCTCTTAGCCGATCGGCGCAAAACGCAACCGTGGGGATTGGCGGGCGGCACGGCAGGCGCGACCGGCCGAACCACCGTCACCGTGAATGGCAAGGAACAGGTTCTTCCCGGTAAATGCACGCTGGAGTTGCCTGCCGGAAGCCGTCTTCGCATCGAATCTCCGGGCGGCGGCGGATGGGGACAACTCAAAGATTCTTAACGTCCCCGCATCTTGGCCGAGTCAGTGCCTGTTCCGCGTGATGTTCCGCCATCGAACCAAAGACCACTCAAGATGCATCCGAGTAGTTATGAAGCGAACTCTGCTCTACATGTCAGTTCTAACTCTCGCGATGGGCTGCACCACCGAAAGCCGCAGCCCGGACGCTATTCGGCAGGATACCGCCAAGGCTACCGCCGAAGCCACGCGGGATGCCAAAGCTGTGGCTGAGGGTGTGGTTGACGGCCTGAGAGAGAAGGGCCCAATCAACATCAACAAGGCAAAAGAAAGCGACCTCGACGCCCTCCCAGGACTCGATACTGCCACAGCAGACAAGATCATTGCGGGGCGGCCCTATACCAGCTCAATTGAACTGGTAAAGCGGCACATCATCTCGAAGGGCGAATACGACCGAATCGCAAACAAAATTGTGGCGCGATAGACAAAAGAATAATGAGGGGTCTCGCAAATCTTCGCGGGACCCCTTGCGCTGTCTGGAAGACTAGAAGCTGACTTTCCGCTGCGGGAACCAGGTAATTTGAATGTTAGTCGATGTTACTTTCTGCGGGCCGGCGAGATAGATCGGCGCTTTCCAATCTTCGTATGTGAATGTTCCGTTCACTTCCAGATCTTTCTTGATGCGCTTTACAGCCTGGAACGAAATATCGTTGAGGGTGGTGCCGTACTCCGTGGTCGAAGATGTAATGAAATCCTTCGCTGCTTTTTGGTTGCGGACGCCCACCTGGAGCCACTCATTCCCGCTTAGATGGTAAGTGATCCATCCCTGCCCGCCTTTGTCTTCGCGGCCGATCCAATCTCCGAAGAGTTGTCCTGAATTCGTGTAGCCCTGCACCTGTACTGCTTCCCAATACATAAATCTTCCAAGCGTGCTCCGCGCAACCGGAGGATCTGTGGATGCTCCTTCTACACGCACGTCGAGCCTAGGCAGACCAGGAACATGCGATAGAAACAAGCCGGGCCGCCAGGATGCACGTCGAGGCGCATCGATGGGTGAAATGTCGTCGTGCACCTCGGAATCGCAGTAGAGCGTGAGCCAATTGCGCGCAAATGGAACCCGATAAGAGAAGTCGAATGCACCGAAACGCGCGCCCGGATCCTGATTGCTGAACTTCACGTTTGCATTCGGCGCGGTGAGGCTGAAGAAACTTCTGAGAAACGTGTGCAGGTTGATGGCTTCGTGGTTTTTTCCGCCCCAGATCACGGTGCGTTCGAAACCCATCTCCAGATTCTGAGTCGGCCTGAAGCTGAGTTTCTCTACGTGCACCCACGGGTCATTAGGAGCAACGTGGCCCTTGAGCGAGCCAACCAGGAATTCATAGCGGAATGGCCCCGTCACACTCGACAGAAGCGGGATTCGCAGCGGCTCAACGCGATTGATGTGGAAGGCGTAGTTCGTCTGCGCGTTATTTGAAAATGCCATCGCGCCGCCGAGTCCTGGGCCCATCCATTCATCTTGTTTTCCAATGGATATCTCGTGGCTCCCTAATAAGTAGGAGGCATAAGCTTCCAGCAGTCGCCCATTCGTAGCCGTTCCGATGGGTCCCATTGGGATTGTGGCTTGATTGAACGGCACGCCCGTTGTCGGGTTCAAAAAAGGGACCTGGTCGACATTGGAAAGAGCTTGAGCGAGTGATGTGGAGTAGCCGGTAGCAGAACCCGCATATTGAAACTCACCACGCACGTGGAGCACGAATCTGCCTGCCGTCGCATAGGCGCTGGCGCCTGTGTAGTTGTTGAAGCCATTTTCAAACGGGCGGCCGTAATCATTGATTACCGTTGAGCCGAGATGATAGCTGTCGTGGAGCGGCGTCCCGCTGATCGCACGGCCCACTTCATAGACGGACTCGACGCGCGTGTCAGGCTTGAGAAAACCGCATGGGCCATTCAGGTCTGGCTGCAACTCGTGAAGCAATGCTTCGTAGATCTCCTGGGCCTGATCGTTCGCAGGTCCTGCTTCCGCATTCTCGAGATGCGCCTGTGCGTCCTCGAGCATGTGCGACATGCTGCTGCGCGTCCATGGACGCATGTTGAGATAAACATGATCTACGAATCCCAGCGAATAGAGCCTGAGCATGGCTGGATAGACCCAACTGTCGACGGGAATGTAAGGGGACCCCAACTCGGTCGGATCACAGATAGGGGTGGTCGGGGCGGCGTTGGCCGCGGGGCTGGCCTGGGAGACTGCAGTTTGCGCCGAAAAAGTCAAAATTAAGATAGCGAGTAAGAATTCTGTCAGCCTTACCGCATCACGCGTAGTCACGTCTGAAATCCCGCGCGGGCTCGTCATAGGGCCATTCTAGCAGTCAGAATTGCTCTAAAATGAAGGCTTTGTCACACAGCGAATCAGATCTTTCGGGGCAGCACCGACAGCCATTCACCCCAGCTAGTCGGGGGATGGCTCCTAATCAAAAGACATCAGGATTGCCACCCGCCGCCCAGCGCGCTGTACAGCTGGACGAGCGTCAGGGCTTCGCTTTGCTGCGCCGTTACCAAGTTCAATTGCGCGGTGTAGAGGTTCGAATCTGTGGTGAGCACCTCGAGATAACTGGTCGAGCCACCTTGATAACGCAGACGAGCAAGACGCGTCGAATCCTGGGCAGCCTCGACGAGCTTCTCCTGCTGCTCACGGTAGGCACGTTGCTTGTTCAGCGCGATCAGCGCATTGGAGACATCGCGAAACGCGCCGACGATCGTCTTCTGATAGCTCAGCACCATTTCCTTCTTGGTCTCCTGCGAAAGCTGAAGTTGCCCTCGAAGCTTCCCACCTTCAAACAACGGCTGTGCCAGGGATCCAATTCCGTAGATGGTTTTTCCGGCGGGATCGAAGATGTTTGACAAACTGTCGCCGCCGACACCACCGGATGCGCTGATTGCGAGGTTGGGGAAGAACTGGGCCCGTGCTACTCCGATCTGCGCATTCGCGGCGATGAGTGTGGCTTCTGCTTGCTGAATGTCGGGGCGCCGCTCTAATAGCTGGGAGGGCAAGCCGGTCGGCAGATCTTGTGGGGGAGGGATAAGCGCGTTGGGGTCTTTATGCGCGATGGGTCCAGGGTTCTCGCCGAGGAGAATGGAGATCGCGTTTTCCTCCTGCTGAATCTGTTGCTCAAGCTGGGGTATCTGCGACGTGGCCGTGTAGAGAAGTTGCTCCGCCTGGCGAACGTCAGAAAGCGGCACAGACCCGCCACTCTCAAGAGTCTTGGTCAAGTCGACAGAATCCTGCCGGACTTTCAGTGTTTCCCTGGTAATTTCTAGTTGACGATCGAGTGCGCGGATCTGCAGATAGGCTGTCGCCACCTGTTGCACAAGGGTCAGGCGAATCGCGCGTTGCGCCCACGTTTGCGCCAATAGCTGCGCTCGTGCCGCCTCGGTCTGGCGACGATAGAGACCCCAGAAGTCCGGCGTCCATGCGGCGGAAACATTGAAGGATCCATCAACAAGGGGGCTCCCGATCTGCGTGCCCAATGAAGATGGCAGAGTCGCACCAATACCCGTTCCTCCGACCGTGATGCTGGGGAATTCTTGAGACCGGGTGATCTTTACCTGCGCCTGCTGCTCAAGAATGTGTTGCGCCGCAATCCGCACGTCATAGTTATTGACCAGGGCTTTGCGTATTAACTCCTGAAGCTCAGGCTCCCGGTAAATACTGGACCACTGCTCATCGCCGATGGACGTCTTCGCATCGGTCGCAACCTGGGCACCATCGGCTCCACGAAACGCGGGAGGCGCCGTTACATTTGGCCGCACGTACTTAGGTCCGACGTTACAACCGGCGAGCATCAGAGCACCGGCTATCAGTGCAGGCAGAAAGCTCAAGCGGTTGGGAAGGGAAGAGCGGATCATGCCTGGCCTCCTTCTGTCTGAGCGTGAGCCACGGAGGGCTTAGGCTCTGAAACGGGTCCGCACATTGGACCGTGTGGCGAATCCATGGTCGTCGCCCGGCCACCTCTGACGAAACGGTGCGAGAGATATTCAACTACCGCAAATGTCACGGGGATAAAGAAAAGGCCTATCGCGGTCGACAGGGTCATGCCGCCTACCACTACAGTACCCAGGATGCGCCGCGAAGCTCCACCGGAACCACTCGCCGTCCAAAGCGGCAAGCAGCCCACGATGAAGGCCAGGGCGGTCATCACGATCGGCCGGAAGCGGAGACGCGCAGCGTTGAGCGCGGCTTCGCAGATGGTCTGTCCGCTCTCGAAATTCAACTTCGCGAACTCGACAATGAGGATGGCATTCTTGGCTGAGAGCCCGATGAGCATGATGAGGCCGATGGTCGCGAAGATGTCGTTCTCGAGCAGCCGCGCGTGCAAGGCGATGTAAGCGCCAAGAATCGCGACCGGAGTGCTCAGCAACACGCTGAATGGCAGCGTCCAGCTTTCATAGAGCGCTGCAAGGATAAGGAAGACGAACAACAGCGATAGTCCGAACACGGCCCACGAAGGGACGCCCAATTCCGCTTGCTGCTCCTGGTACGACATTCCGGAGTAATCGAAGCCTGCGCCAGCCGGCATCGTTTCGTGAAAGACTTCTTCAAGTGCCTTTCTGACTTGGCCGGAACTGTAACCGGGAGCGCCAGTAATGTTGATCTGCGCCGCGTTGAATTCATTGAACCGGTAGATGAATTCAGGACCCGTAATTCGACTTACCTTGACCAGTGAACCGAGCGGGACCTGGCTGCCGTTAGCGCTCCGTACATAGAATTGATCGATGTTTGCGATATTAGTTCGAGAGGTGCCCTCGGCTTCAACGTAGGTCTGCCACTGACGGCCAAACCGATTGAAGTAATTTACCAGGTAGCCGCCCATGAAGGTCTGCATCGTGGTGTAAATGTTCGATAAATCGACCTGCTGCTGCAGCGCCTTTTCCTTGTCCACGTCCGCATACAGCTGCGGGACAGCGGGCTGGTACGAAGGAATGGCAGCCGCTATCTCAGGACGCTTGGAAATTGCGCCGAGGAACCCGAAGACGTTCTTCGTCAGTGTCGTTGGATCATCCGAGCCAGAGCGGTCCTCAAGAATCATGGTCACACCACCCGAGGTTCCAATGCCTGGAATCGATGGCGGTGGAAATGCGAAGGCGATGCCGTCCGGATTCCCTGCAAGTTGTCTTTGAAGGTGGCTCTGAATGTATTCGATCTGCTGCTCTTTGGTCTTGCGCTGGTCCCACGGCTTGAGGTTGACAAAGAAGAAGCCGGCATTGGTGCTTTGAACTTGAGTCAGGAGCGAGAAGTTCGTAACGGCGATAACACCCTCGACGCCTGGAGTGTGTAGCAGGGCATCGCTGATCTTTTGTTGCGCGGCATCGGTGCGCTGGGCAGAGGCGCCATCGGGCAGTTGCAAGGCCAGAAACATGTAGCCCTGGTCTTCTGTCGGGATGAACCCGCTGGGCAGGCTCTTGCCGAGATAGGCCGCCAGAAAGCCCACGATGACCAGGGCGACCATCGCGAACGCCGATTTGTGAATCAGGACGCGCGAGGTACTCACAAAGCCATCAGTGGTGCGCCCAAATACTCTGTTGAAGGCGCTGAATCCTTTGCCCAGCAAACCTTTCTTTTCACCTTTCTGCCGAGGTTTCAGCAGAAGCGAAGCGAGCGCGGGCGAAAGCGTGAGTGCATTGAAGGCGGAGATCAACACCGAAATTGCGATGGTCACCGCGAATTGTTGATACAGACGCCCCGTGATGCCAGGGATCGCCGCCGTGGGGATGAAGACGGCTGCCAGGATGAGCGCGATGGCGACGACGGGCCCACCTACTTCTTCCATTGCCTTGATTGTTGCTCGCTTCGGCTCCATGCCTTCATCGATATGATGTTCGACCGCCTCGACTACGATGATGGCGTCGTCAACGACCAATCCGATGGCGAGCACCAAGCCGAACAGCGAAAGCGTGTTGATCGAAAATCCAAGCGCGGGGAAAATGATGAAAGTTCCGATCAGCGAGACCGGCACGGCCATCAAGGGAATCAGTGTCGCGCGCCATCCTTGAAGGAAGATGAAGACGACAATGACGACCAGTGCGAGAGCTTCAAAGAGCGTGAGCAGGATCTCGTGGATTCCAGCCGTGACGGCCTTGGTCGTGTCGAGTGGAATGTTGTACGAGATGCTTGGCGGGAATGTAGCAGATAACTCCTTCATGCGCTGCGTAACTGCAGCGGCCGTCTCGACGGCGTTTGATCCCGGGAGTTGATAGATCGCCATCACGCCCGAAGGAGCTTGATTATAGCGGCCTGAAATTCCATAAGCCTGATCCCCTAATTCAATGCGAGCCACATCGCGGAGATGAAGGATGGAGCCGTCTGGATTAGCTCTAAGGATGATGTTGCCAAACTCCTCTGGCTTGACCAGGCGTCCTTGCGTGCGCACGGTGTAGGTGAACTGCTGACCGTGCGGAATCGGCTCGCCACCAATTTGTCCCGCAGGATTCACATTGTTCTGAGTCTGAATCGCTGCGATAACCTCAGGCGCGGTCACGCCAAGCTTCGCAAGCTTGTCGGGTTGAACCCAGACGCGAAGCGCATACTGGCCTCCGAATACCTGCACGCGCGAGACGCCCTTCACGCGAGCGATCTGATCTTGAAGATTGATGATGGCGTAGTTCGTGAGAAAGTCCTGACTCAACTTGCCGCCAGGTGAATTGACGGCCACCAGCATGAGTGGAGACGTCAGCGCTTTTTGAACCGTCAAACCTGCCGTTGTCACCTGTGCCGGCAGCTGCGATTGTGCCTGATCGACGCGCAACTGACCAAGCACCTGATCGATGTTCGGATCGGTCTTTACATCGAAATCGACAAACAATTGAACCACGCCATTGTTAGCGCTGACGGAGTTCATGTAGATCATGTTATCGACGCCGTTCATCTGCTGCTCAAGGGGCGTCGAGACCGCCTGGCTCACCGTTTTAGCATCTGCGCCAGGATAAGTTGCCGTTACAAGAATCTCGGGTGGAACGATGTTCGGATATTGTGAAGTCGGCAGCGTGAGCAGCGAAACCACGCCGATAATCACTGTCAGAATTGCGATAACAATGGCCACAATGGGCCGACGGATAAAGAATTTCGACATTCGTTATCTCCCTGCCGAACGAGAGGTATTGGCAGCCTCGGCCTTTGCAACTTGCGGGTTAACGGGTGCACCTTCGCGAAGTTTTTGAAGGTTGTCGACGATGACCATGGAGCCGCCGGCGAGACCGCTCTCGACCACAAAGTTGTTGCCATACTGAGGTCCGAGAGTCACGGTATTTTGGTGAACAGTGTTATTAGGGCCTACGGTGTAAACCTGCTGCGTTCCCTGTAGTTCAGTAATTGCCTCTTGCGGAACCAGCACTGCGTTATGACGAATTTCCGTTTCGGCCTTGACTCTGCCAAACTGGCCCGGGCGCAGAACATTTCCAGGATTCGGGAATGCCGCTGCGATCCGAATCGCCCCTGTTTGCGCGTTCAGTTGTCGGTCTACAAACGCGATGTGACCTCGTTGCGGATAGACCTCGCCGTTGGAAAGGGTCAGCGTTAGCGGGATCTTTGATGCTCCTTGCAGTAAGCCGTGTCCACCAGTTTGTGCACGCTGCACAAGCGCCAGATATTCACTGTCACTGATTGAGAAGTAGACCTTGATGGGATCTAACTGGGATACGGAAGTCAGCACTGACTGCCCGCTGACGAGGTTGCCCACCTGCGTTGTCGCTTGACCTGCAACGCCGGTGATCAGCGACCTCACCTGGCAGAAGCTAAGATTCAACTTGGCCGTTGCGACCGCGGCCTGCGCGGATTTCACGGTGGCTTCGGCCTGAGACTTTTGTTGAATGTCGTTGTCGAGTTGGCTCTTCGCTATGGCGCGCGCCGCGGCCAACGGAGTGTCCCGGTTGACGTTAATCTCCGCCAGGCCAAGCTGTGCCTGTGCCTGTCCTAATTGGCCTTCCGCCTGTTGAAGCACGGCCTCGAACGGGCGAGGATCGATTTCGAAGAGGACTTGATCTTTCTCAACTTGCGAACCTTCGCGGTAATTCTGGCGAATCAGGTAGCCGCTCGCCTGTGGCTGGATCTGTGCGTTGACGAACCCATCGAGGGTCCCCACCCATTCGCCCGTAACCGGCACATCGGTTTGCTCTGCCTTAACGACCGTGACCTTCAGTACAGGTGGAGGGCCGCCACTCGCGGACACTTCGCTATTGTGGCAGCCTGACATCCATGCAGCGCTAAGGACAAGCTGCCGCTGAAACAGCAAACATCGCCAGGTTAAGGACTACGGTTCCAGCCTTGTGTGTATGCTGTGCACGCATAATGACTCTCCATGAATTCGGGGAACGTCTGTGGATTCACTGGCGGGGAAGCCCGCGAACTTGCAGTCCTACTCAGATGAACTCAACTCAAAGATGGATTCAGAAATGAGAGCAGCGCGCTCGATGGGCGGCCGTTTGCCTGGACGAAATTTACATGGCATTCGACTTTTCAAATGAGTCTTGCGGAGAGACCACGCGTTTCAATTACAAGGCGGCGAAGAACAGCCCGGACGGCGTTGGGGAAGAAACCATTGAGGCAGAGGGGGCGACTAAGGCTGGTCCGGGTGGGTGACGCGACGGTGCTCGAGACGGTGCTCGAATCGATCAAGAGTGAATTCATCGGTTGTGCGGGCTGCCGATGGTGCAGACACCACGGCAAGATGCTGGCCGCAAGATTAGGCCGTAAGAACCGAAGGAAAGAGCCCAGGCTCTTTTTGAAAAATGAAGGAGGCAGGCGGATGCCAATTTATTTGTGGCTAACGACACCACAAAGCCGCAATTTCTTTCCGCAAGCGCCTGAGGGGACTCCAAATTTCGCGTTGTACCTGTTAACTTATTTTTGTCGCTGCGATGATTCTTCCGGGTCCCGTTGGTGTCACTAGATTTGTCCGATGGACCCCAATCGCATTCCGGCAAATGATGGGAATTGAGTTGGCTCAGCCGAACCAGGCAAACGGCTCATTTCTTGTGGTATAAAACCAAAGTTGCTTCAAGCAATTTGGGGACGTAGCTCAGTTGGTTAGAGCCGTCGACCCAAATCTGCCCGCGCAAAAGGTATCTATCTTTGCGCTTCGGAAAGATCGCAAAAACGTACTCGGGAACGTCACGGAAGTTCTGCTGTCTGAGAAAAACGAAGTCATAGTTAGCCCGGCTGATCTGGACTGACCCCTTCAATTGAGACATTCGCAATTGGCACACTATGCAGTGAAAGGGGCTGCGAGTGGCCAAGAAGCGATCTGTAGGCCGATATCCGAATGCATTTCGGAAGATGGCCGTGGAGCGGTTGAAGAGTTGCGACAACATCGTAGCGCTTTCGGAGGAGCTTGGCGTTCACCGGCGCCTGCTCTACAAGTGGCGCGATCAGCTGGAACCAATCGAAGACGGTCAAGGGCCGCCGGCAGACTCCCAGGAGCGTGAGTTGCGGCAGCAGGTCTCGCGATTGAAGCGCCTGGTTGCCGACAAGACGGTTGAGGCGGATTTTTTCAAAGGTGCCTTGCAAAAAATCGAGGCTCGACGCCAGAGCAGAGGCAGCTCTGGCGGGACGGCATCTACGAACAGATCAGAGAAGTGATGCCGATGCAAGGCAGCCTGAGTATCGAGCAGATGTGCCGGCTGAGCGGCGTCAGTCGGGCTGGTTTCTATCGCAGCCTGCAAGAACGAATGCCGGTGGAAGAGGACATGGAGGTGCGGTCTGTGATTCAGCAGATTGCCGTCGAGCACCGGCGGCGCTATGGCTACCGGAGGATTGCGGGGGAACTGCGCCGACGCGGGATGCTGGTCAATCACAAGCGAGTGGCTCGGATCATGCGTCAGGACAACTTACTTGCGGTGCAGCCGAGAGCATTTGTCGTAACTACGAACTCCCAACATAAGTTGGAGGTGTATCTGAATCTGGCCAGCCGGATGAAGCTGACCGGGATCAATCAGCTTTGGGTAGCTGACATCACCTACATTCGGCTGCATCGCGAGTTCGTCTACCTGGCGGTGATTCTGGATGCATGGTCGCGCAAAGTAGTGGGATGGGAATTGGACCGAACGCTGGCTGCACGGCTGGCGATTGCCGCGCTGGAGAAAGCGATCGCGGTGCGAAAGCCGCCTCCGGGCCTGGTACATCACTCCGACCGCGGAGTGCAGTATGCCAGCGATGCCTACGTGAGAATGCTGAACAGGCATGAGATGATCCCGAGCATGAGCCGGCCGGCGAATCCATACGATAACGCTAGTTGCGAAAGCTTCATGAAGACTCTGAAACGGGAAGAGATCTACGCTAACGAGTACCAAGATCTCGATGACCTGCGCACTAACATCGAAGCGTTCATTGACCAGTACTACAATCGCCAGCGCCTCCACTCAGCGCTGGGCTACCGGCCGCCGGAAGGGTTCGAGCAGCTTGGCAAACAAGGGGCGGATTCACCCGGGGCGACAATGAGTTTTTTCAGGCATGAGGAGATCTTTCGATCCGATGTAGACTTTTGCGATAGCGGGGAGGCGGCCGAAACCACCTCCCCGGCTCATCGTCTCGATGAGTCTCCGGCTGGCTATTCCTCGGCGGCTTGGTCTCCACCAGAGCCCGCTTCCGCTTCACCAACCGAGGGCCATTCTGGCGGAAAAGTTGAAGTTTGAGTAGCAAAATTCAGCGAACGGCAAGTGTGCCAATTTCAATTTGTCTCAACCGAGGGGTTCACCCCAGATCTCTGTGCCGTGCTCTTTCCTCGTTGACGATGTTTCGCTGCTTAGAAGCTCACGAACAATCTTCGCCCCCCACGAGTTCCCGCTGGTTTGCACAATCTTGTATGTCTTCTCGTCGGGGGGAACGAAATCGATCTGTGCAACGACCTCCGAGGTTGGCCGCCTGTCATCGCCGCGGAACACTTTGTATTCTCGCGTCACTTTGTAAGGCTGGGACTGAGCGGGGTTCTGGTGCTGGGCGTCCTCGATGCGTTGCAGGATCAGGTCCAGATCGGGAGGTTTGATCTCCGAGGTGGACGAAGTGATCTGGGACGCTAACGGGATCGCTGACAAGAGAACCAGAGCTGACAACCAGAATGTCCTAGGAACTGATTGAGTACGTCTCATCGTGGGAATCACCCTGTTCACAGGAGCCTTCCTGCAATCGCGGAAAGGCCTTGATCGACGACATCAGCGAGCATTGCCGCTCGTTAGCTCATTATTTCAAACGCCTTCGTCACCTTGAAAGACACGGATAGTTGGCTTCTGGAAGATCGCGTGGGCAGATTAAGAGTCAGGCGGCGAAGGTACCTCTTCATTTCAATATCTGTATATATAAGGTGTCGTTGAGTTTATAATTTCTCCCGGCTTCGGAGGCACAGATTATTCATAGAAAGTGAGCAAAAGTGAACAGACGTCCCCCTGAAGAGTTGCAACCATATGTCAAAATACCGCGTAGAGTGTGAAACGGCGCAGATTGGCATTGATCTGCAACAAAATGAGCCGTTTCAGGCATTTGCCTTCGCGAAGATTGCCCTGAGTCCCTACTCGGTTTGGCACTTCCGCCGTTAACCTGAAGTTGATATGGTTCGGTCTTCGAAGAGCGCTCCGTATCGCTGGTGCGCCCGGAAGGGGGCTTCGGAATGATTCAAACTGGTGGACCTGAATTTGATACTGCCGCCTACCTGGCACACGCCGGACTAGGGCGAAGAATCGTGCAACTAGAGCCCAAGCAGACGCTCTTTTCGCAGGGAGATCCGGCGGATTCCATCTTCTATTTACAAAATGGCCGGGCAAAGATCACGGTCGTATCGCAAACCGGAAAAGAAGCCACCATCACGATCCTCACGCCAGGCGACTTTGCGGGAGAAGAGTCACTCACAGCGCCCCATGGGCTGCGATTGGCTACGGCCACCGCCCTCACGGACTGCACTGCGCTGAAGGTTAATCGAGAAGAGATGATCCGCGTAATGCACGAGGAGCACGAGTTCTCCGATCTATTCTTGAAATTTCTGCTGGCCCGCTGCTTGCGCAACCAGGCCAATCTCGTCGACCAGCTCTTCAACTCCAGCGAAAAGCGTCTGGCGCGTATTCTCTTGCTGATGGCAGAGTTCGGCAAGCCTGGCGAGCCCGAGCAATATATTCCCAAGATTTCGCAAGAGACCTTGGCGGAGATGATCGGGACAACCCGTTCCCGGGTCAGCTTCTTTATGAACCGCTTCCGCAAGCTCGGCTTTATCGACTACACCGACCGAATCCAGGTTCACAAATCTCTCCTGAACGTGGTTCTGCACGACCAATTGCCGGGCGACATGACCGAAGAAGCATCCGTTTTGTAGTCCCATCAGAAATTGGAGAAATACGCGTATTAACAATTTTGCGCGCGGATTGATTTACAACGCAGAATATGCGGACCAGGATCGATGCGATATCCAGCAGCGGACATCGCAGTTGTATGGCTATGGTCGCTGCACGCTTAAGCCGGGCGGAGCAGCTTGTAGCGAAAGGGAACCGATGCTTCATCCAAAAAAGACACGTGACTTGGCCCGCAGTCTCGTTGCTCGCGAGGCAGATTCGAACACTACCTCACTGCAAACTGAACCAGCGAGTGTGCGCGTCTATGAGAAGTTGCGCCGACAACTCGGCGCGCCCGTGGGAGCTGACGGCTTTCAGTCTCTCGCTTCCCGTGCTCTGGCGCTGGCCAGATCGGAATCTCCCCGGCTCAGGGCGGTGCAGGTTATGGCAAATGGGGGTTTGCGCGGTCTTGGCGAAGTTGAATCTCAGACCAACTCCGATGAGGATGGCGAGGCCGGAATCATTCTGATTGCGCAGTTGCTCGGACTGTTTCTTACCCTTCTTGGCGAATCGACAACGCTGCGCCTTATAGAAGATTTACGCCTGCAGGCTGACGTCGGTGCAGAGTCTGTCACAACCACGACGGACACGACAGGCTCGGTAGGCGATGGGCCGGCGATGGCTCTGGCTTTCGAGGACCTTCTTCTGGAAATTGACCAGCTGAGGAAGGTGAGCGGACGTATTGAAACTCTCGCGGGCAAACATCCCAGCATGGAGGAAGGACTCCTGAGTGCCGCTGGAAACGTTCGCAGCATTGCCACGGTTTTGGATGTATTCACACTTATCCGAAGCAAGGCCGGCGGTCCACAGGAAGACGCAACTAGCCTGGAAACGAATCGCTATATGAATTGAGTTCCGCAAGCGCTGAATCAGGATCGGCTCTGGATGTCGAACACCCAGCCGCGAGGGCGCTTGCGAGAAGATGGAATCATCGCCCTGGCCCCTCGACGCGTGTAACGGTTATCGGAGTCTCTTGCCTGGAATGGTGCAGGATTGAAAATGAAGATTCACCCAAAGACGCGAGATATGGCCCGGCGACTTCTTGAATACGAAGCCATGGCGGCCAAGCCCTCCGAGTCAGCGGAGTGTGTAACTCTTCGTGTTTATGAGAAGCTGCGCCAGAGCCTTGTTCCATTTGCGGGAATCGCTGCTTTTGAGTCCCTCGCTTCTCGTGCTTTGACGCTGGCCAAGCCGGAAGCTCCCAGCCTTGGAGCCGTGCAAATCACGGCGGATGGTTCTATACGAGGCCTTGGCGAATTTAAGCCTCAAATGGACGATGACAGGAATCAGGACGACCACAATCAGGCTAACGAGCGAGGGGTCATTCTCATCGCTCGGTTACTCGGGCTGCTTCTTATCTTTCTCGGCGAAGCCTTGACGTTAAGCCTGCTGCGGGTTGACTGGCCAAGTGCCGTGTTCAACGATCACAATTCGGGGAACGGGAGAAAAGTGTGAACGCACAAGAAAAAGTAAAGATAAACAAACTACCCACCGGAGTTCCCGGCCTCGACGAAATTGTGGGCGGCGGTCTCCCCGAATACTCATTCAACATCATCGCGGGTGCTCCCGGAAGTGGGAAGACGACGCTGGCACACCAGTTCGTATTTGCCAATGCGACCCCGGAGCGACCGGCTCTCTAGATCGGAAGAGCGTCGTGTAGGGAAA
>OBLU010001483.1_pt1 | contig 21880 bp, 17 predicted proteins | sample 1518681 | NCBI WGS metagenome assembly OBLU01 (sample SAMEA3539304, study PRJEB22396) | soil metagenome | biome: tundra; feature: field; material: soil | place: USA | collected 2010-05 | depth 0.15 m
CGGCGGTTTTGCTTTTGTGGCGCAGCGGCGTATTATTGATTGGGAAACTTCGCTCTGGATAGCCGGCTGGGGCAACCTATTTTCAATAGGCAGCCTCTATCTGGGGCCTCATCTGGCCAGCCAGACTCTTGCTCAGGCTGCGCCGAAAGCAATCGCGGATGCACCGCTACCATGAAATTAAACTTCACAAATATCAAAAAGGGAGAATCAAGAATGAATATTTTTCGCAGTGCAAAAGCTCGAATTGTTTTGTCTGTCGCGCTGGGACTGGCCATTCTGGTTGTGGCATTGCCGGCGCTGCACGCCGCTCTTGCTGACGATAATGCCATGATGCCGGCGGTCGGCTCCGTGGCGCCGGACTTCAAGTTGAATTCGCAAGAGGGCACGTCCATCAGCCTGCACGATTACAAGGGCAAGTGGGTGATTTTGTATTTCTACCCGAAGGACATGACATCGGGTTGCACGATCGAAGCACATGGCTTCCAACGCGACCTGGCGCAATATGACGCGAAGGGCGCCGTGGTTCTCGGCGTCAGCGTGGACTCGGTGGATTCGCACAAAGAATTCTGCGCGAAGGACAGCTTGACGTTCAAGTTGCTCTCCGACACGGCCCACGAAGTGGTGAACAAGTACGGCTCGCTGATGACATACGGCACCGGCGACAAGGCGATGACCATGGCAGCGCGGAACACTTTCCTGATTAATCCGAAGGGCGTGATCGTGAAGGTGTATACGAACGTCAAGCCCACCCCGCATAGTGAAGAAGTGCTGGCTGATTTGACCGCGCAACAAAGTATGAAGTAACGCGGAGTATGATTCTTTTGTTCTAGATTGAGAACTGCCCTATCGGTTTTGATGTGCGAGGCTGGTAGGGCAGTTTTTATTTCTGAGGCAATTCCCTTTCAATTCGATTCAATGACCCAGCGCATATTTTTAATCTGGAAGCATCGCTTCTGAAGTTACGCGGAACTGCGTCCTGGCACCGGAAGCGGGAGTCTGGCCGACGCCGGCGACTGGCTGGCCACCGCCGATCCAAACTTCGATGGTGCCAACTGGAATGCGGCGCTTTCCGTTTTCATCGACGATGCTTAGTTCGCGATCGCGCAGCGGAATGCTTACTGTGCGTTGTTCTCCGCTGGCGAGATGGACGCGTGTGAATCCTGCGAGCGCGCGGATTGGTGCGCCGGCTACGTCAGGGCGCGTGACGTAAAGCTCGACGACTTCGTCCCCGGCTATTGCGCCGGCGTTTTTCACGTCAACGGAAACATTTACTTTATCGCTGGCAGAAATTTGATCGTGATCGACATGCGCGTTTGTATAGCTAAATGTTGTGTAGCTCAATCCGAAACCGAAAGGATAAAGTGGAGTGCCAGCGAAATATCGATACGTGCGGCCGGCCATGGAATATTCCTCGAACGGAGGAAGCTGTGCGACGCCTGTATAGACCGAAACAGGCAGTCGGCCTGAAGGATTGTAGTCTCCCGCGAGCACGTCGGCCACGGCGTTGCCGCCTTCTTCTCCCGAATACCACGCGTCAAGAACTGCGGATGCATTTTTCTGCGCCCAATTTACGGCGAGCGCGCTGCCATTCGTAAGCACAACGATTAAAGGCTTGCCCGCGGCGCCAAGAGTTTCGAGCAACTGCTGCTGAGGGCCGGGCACATCGAGGCTGGTACGATCGCCGCCGGAAAATCCTATCGCGTCGGTTTGCATCTCTTCGCCTTCAAGTGCCGGACTAATTCCCACGACAGCGATTACCACGTCGGCCGACTTTGCAATCGCTGCTGCGTCTTCCAGTTCAGCAGGATGCGACCATTCAAGGCGTGTCGCGGATCCGCCAGCTGCTTGAAAATATTCCATCACGATTCGATATGCGTGACCGCGCTGAAGATGAACTGGAGCGGTGTGCGCGCGCTCGGCATGAACACTCCAGTCATTCACGATTTCTTTACCGTCCAGGAAAACGCGGAAACCGTCATCGCCACTGGCGCCAATGCGATAGTCGCCGTCGGTGGGCGCCAGCAATTCCCCAGTCCAGCGAACGGAAAAATTCTGGCCGCCAACGCCAGGCGCCGGCGAATTGCCGCCCCAATCGAAATTCACCTGCGGGTCAATTCGGCGAAGTATTGGCGCTCCTTCCAAATTCTTGTTGGAGAAAAATTCCGCTTTCAAACCGGGCTGTGAATTAGGATCTCCGCTACGCAACGCTGATGAGGGAACGGGATCGGCGCTGGTCTCGGTCAACGGACTGCCCTGCGCGTAGACAATCTTCGCGTTGCTGAAACGCTTGCGAATGCCGGCGAGAATTGTTGTGTAACGCGAAGGCGTGCCGTTGTAATTACCGAGAAGGACGTCGAGCGCGTCCGCCGTTGGGCCAATCACGGCGATAATTTTCGCACTATTGGTTAACGGCAGGATGTTGTGATCATTCTTCAGAAGCACGATCGATTCGCGCGCCGCTTGCAATGCAAGCGCACGGTGCGCTGGCGTATCGTTGTCCGACATTTTCAGATTCGACCACGGAACTAGCGACGGAGGATCGAACATTCCCAGGCGGAAGCGCGCCTCGAAAAGGCGTTTCACACTGCGGTCTATGTCCCCTTCAGAAATGAGGCCGTCGTGCACGGCTTCGGCCAATGAACGATATTCATCACCGCAACTCAAATCCGTGCCAGCTTTGACGGCGAGCGCGGCGGCGTGTCGAACACTGTTGGCAGAGTGGTGTCCTTCAAAAATGTCGCCCACGGCGCCGCAATCGGAAACAACGTAACCTTGAAATCCCCAGGAATTTCGCAAAGTATCCATGAGGAACGGGCTGGCGCACGCGGGCGTGCCGAGAACCGAGTTGTACGCACACATGATGCTATCGGCTTTGCCTTCTGTGATTGTGGCGCGGAATGCTGGCGCATAAGTATCGGCGAAATCGTGCGGCGAAACAGGAACGTCAAAGTGATGGCGTAAGACTTCGGGGCCGCTATGAACGGCGTAATGTTTCGGCGTCGAAATTGTTTTCAAATAGCGCGGATCATCTCCCTGCATTCCGGTGACGAAGGCCACGCCGATTTGCGCGGTGAGGAATGGATCTTCGCCATAAGTTTCCTGGCCGCGGCCCCAACGTGGATCGCGGAAAATATTAATGTTTGGCGACCAGAAAGTGAGTCCGTAATAGCGCGAAGTATTATTGTGCGCCAGCGCGTCATTATATTTGGCGCGTGCCTCGGTGGAAATTACGTTGGCAACGCGGTGGATGAGGTTGGTATCCCACGTTGCGGCGAGTCCGATGGCTTGCGGGAAGACGGTGGCGTTTCCTGCACGCGCAACGCCGTGCAGCGCCTCATTCCACCAGTTGTACGCCGAAATTCCCAGGCGTGGAATTGCCGCGGCAACATCCTGCATTTGCGAAACTTTTTCTTCGAGCGATAGGCGGCAGACGAGATCGTTCACGCGCTGGTCTGTTGGGAGACTGGGATCCAGATAAGCAGGCTTTGCGGATTCATGCGCCTGATTATTTTTGCCAGTCGCCGCAGGCCCGGGGGTCTGCGCAAGCGCCGGAACGATGAGTAGGACGGCGATTATTGCTGATCGGACAATCGCGCGATGCATCGGGATTCCTCCGGCGCGTAAGCAATGCGTCATGACGCGAGAGTATGCAACAAAGCAGGTCAAGCGGCGAGAGTTTATTGTAAGAACAAAAGCGCCCAGATTTTATTCCGGACGCGCTTGTTTTTCCGCGATTCAGTAAAACTCAACGAGGCTGCAAGTTCTTACGGTTTTGTGCCGTCGGCTGGATCAGGAGACGTTGGCGTTCCTGTTCCCTGCGGCGGCTGCGGGCGACCGCGTCCTCCTCGGCCGGGGCCACCTTGCGGACCACCGGGCCCGCGCATGCTGGGACGGCGCGACTGCATCAGCTCTTTCAGTTTTGCCTGCTGGTCCGGAGTGAGCGCGGTCTTCATATCCAACTGGTGATGGACTCGTGTCTGTTCCGCGGCAAGTTGCGCCACGCTAATTTCAGAGAGTTTCTTATCAATCGCCGCGCGGTCAGGCTTATCAGCAGACATCAACTGGTTGAGTTCCAGGTGCGCCACTTGAAGCTTGGCGCGATTCATGATTCCGGCCTTCTGAAAATCCGCATCTTGCTGGCGGATTTTCGCGGCTTGCTCGGAAGTGATGCCGAGTTTTTCGCGCATGTCGGGATTGTTCACGATTCGAGCGAGAGGCATGGGACCGCCGAATCGCCCCATGGCTCCGGGACCACCAAAGTCATCTCGACCGCCGAAACCCATGCCGCGGCCCATTCCGTTACGCGCCCACATGCGTTGTCTCCGACCCATTCCGTCGCGCATCGGTCTGCGCATGCCGTCCATCATTTCGCCGCCATCGTCATACAACATTGGAGCGCCACCGCGCATTCCACCGCGTCCCATTTGGCCCGAAGGACCCAAGCCTCTGTCGGGCGCGGATTGTCCCTGGCCCTGTTGCGGAGGCGGAGAAGTTTGCTGTCCCTGCGGAGCGTCTTGTGCGAACGCGAGGGGCGCGCAGAGCGCCAGCGTCCACAGCGCGAAAATCGAGCGTTGTTTGATACTCATATCGAAATCTCCTTGCCGGCGTTTGAAATTCCGGCGGACGTACTGCACTCTAAAAACCCGAAATCTGTGACAAAGTTGCGAGAGTCGAAGGCCGGCCACGAAACAGATCTCGCTTGCTCAGCTTGTTGGACGCGAGCGTTGCCGTCACGGTTGCGAGTTTCGTGCGCAACTTCGGCAGAATCGTTTTAAATTCTTTACTAGTTGACATTCTACCTGTAGCACTAGTAGATTCTCTACCTATGATACGTCCCGCGCAATCACCCGATCGTCTGGAGCTTTTTCAAGGCACATTGGATTTACTGATTCTCCGCACGCTTCGCTGGGGACCGATACACGGCCACGGCATCGCGAAGTTTATCGAACAATCTTCGCGCGAAATATTCCGCATCGAACATGGCTCGCTCTATCCAGCGCTGCAGCGTCTGCAACAGGAAGGCTGGATTGTGGCGGAGTGGGGCACGTCGTCAAACAATCGCCGCGCGAAGTTTTACAAGATTACTGCGGCCGGCCGGAAACAACTTACGGCGGAGCAATCTCGTTGGACGCGATTTACCGCAGCGATTGGGCACATTCTGCATCCGTCGAAGCCCGTGCGCGAGGGGGAATAGAAATGTCTTTGCAAAGATTTTTTGCGCGGCTAAGTTCGGTTCCGAAACGCGAAGAGGCGGAACGTGAACTCAATGACGAAATTCGCGCGCATCTTGAAATGGAAGAAGCGGAACAGCGCGCGGCGGGACTGACGCCAGGCGAAGCGCGGGATGCGGCTCGGCGCGCGTTTGGAAATGTGACGCTCGCGAAGGAAGCGAGCCGCGATGCGTGGATATTTCGCTGGATGGAGGAACTCGTTCAGGATTTGCGGTATGCGCTTCGGCAGATGCGGCGGAATCCCGGATTCACGGCGGTGGCGATTCTGACGCTGGCGCTGGGAATTGGCGCGAATACGGCAATTTTCAGCCTTGTGGACAGCATCATGTTACGCACGCTACCCGTACAGCATCCGGAGCAATTGTTTCTTTTGAACTGGACATCGAAACCTCAGGGATTTTATGCCTGGAGCCGCGGATATGCCGACTACGCCGGATGCGACACGAGGGACCCGGGCACGGGCAGCTCGAACTGCTCGTTCTCCTATCCCGTTTTCGACAATTTCCGCGCTCACGCACAATACTTTCAGAATGTCGCCGCATTGGCGGGCTACGCCAACGTTCACCTAGATTGGGGCGGCCAGATTGCAACAGCTGGCGGGCAACTGGTGAGCGGCGAATACTTCTTGACTCTGGGCGTAAATCCTCTGCTGGGGCGTTTGCTATCGCCGGCGGACGACCAGGCTGGGAATGAGCCCGTCGTAGTATTGAGTTTTGACTATTGGCGCGCGCACTTTGCCGGCGACGCGAGCGTAGTTGGAAAGACTGTTGGCATGAATGGCGCCGCGTTTACGATCATTGGAATTACGCCACCTGAATTCTTTGGTCTTCAAATCGGAGAGCGACCAAACTTTTGGATTCCGTTGCATAGCCGCGAAAGACTTGGGAGTGTTACATCCAAGGATGGCGACGCTAACTCCGCATGGCTATACGTAATCGCGAGGTTGAAATCGGGGATGACACCAGAGCAGGGGCGCTCTGAGCTTGAGGCGGTGTTCCACTCGACGCTCGCCGAGGAAGTGCGTAAGGATTCAGCTTCCCGGGATCGACGGAGAACTGCTCCGCAAAAAGGCACTCCTACCGACATGGGCATCGGAGTGAAAAGCCTGTCGCGTGGATTGGCGGGGCTTTCGGGATATGGTGGGCCGCTTTTCATGCTGATGGCAGTGACCGGACTTGTGTTGCTGATCGCGTGCACAAACATTGCAAATCTTTTATTGTCGCGCGGTTCGGCGCGAAGACATGAGATTGCCGTGCGTGTTTCGGTTGGGGCTGGCCGTATGCGGCTGGTGCGGCAGTTGATGACCGAAAGCCTACTTCTCGCTCTCGCGGGCGGAGTAGCCGGCGTGCTGATTTCGATTTGGGCGAGCCGCGTTCTGGGTTCGCTGATTCTTTCGAGAACGGCTGAAATTCTGCAGCCTCACCTGTTACCTGATCCGGCGGTATTCGGATTTGCGGCGGGAATTGCCGCGATTTCCGCGGTGGCCTTCGGACTTGGACCGGCATTCGCGAGCACGCGCGTTGAGCCGGGCATGGTGCTGAAATCAAATGGCGGGAACGCGCACGATAGCCGCCGGATGGGACGAGTCCTCGTTGCATTTGAAACTGCAATCGCGCTAGTTTTGCTGATTAGCGCGGGAATGTTTGTGCGAACGCTGGTTGCGCTCAAGACCGTCAATCCCGGGTTTCGTGTTGATCACCTTTTGACTTTTTCGATTGCGCCGGACTTGATGAACATATCCGACGATAGAAAATCCGCACTGGCAAGTGAAGTGCGTGACCGGCTGGTTCAGATTCCCGGAGTTGAAAGTGCTACGTGGGCGAACACTGTCTTTCTGATAGGAAGCGTCTCGAAAAATTCAGTACACCTGGAAGGACGTGACGACCCGGACGGCATTAGCGTGGAGACGGCCACCGTCGGCCCTCACTTTTTCCAAACCATGGGCATCCCAGTACTGGCAGGACGCGACGTTGAAGAGCGTGACTGCACGCAACGCGTCTCCACATTGGCCCTGCAGGCGCGTGACCGGGCGGTGTGGATAAACCGTCTGATGGCCGAGCACTACTTCCCGAGCGCGAACCCGATTGGCGCTCACTTAAAGGGCGGTGCGGAAATCGTGGGAGTGGTCGGCGACATAAAATATCAGAGCCTGCGCAGCGAGATCGCCCCGACAGTTTATCGGCCCAGCCGCGGAGGAGGGTATGTGAATTTCGAGCTGCGGAGCGCGCAGGATCCCGCGGCGCTGGCGGCGGGGATACGAGCGGCGGTGATAACGCTAGCACCTAACCTGCTGATCGAGGACATGAAGACGCAGGAAGAACTTGTGGAATTTGCGCTCACACCACAACGGACGATGGCGCAGTTATCGTCGTGCTTCGGACTTCTTGCACTGGTGATGACCGCGGTGGGAGTGTACGGCGTGCTGGCATATTCTGTAGCACGGCGGACGAGGGAGATTGCCGTGAGAATGTCATTGGGCGCGATGCCGCGTGACATTTTAAGTTTGGTCGTCCGAGAAGGTTTGTCGCCCGCGATGGTGGGCGCTGGCGTTGGGCTGCTTGGAGCCTATGGAGTGACGCATCTGATCGAGAAGGCGTTTTTTGGAGTGAAGCCGCTGGATGCGCTGACATTTGCCGGTGCTACGTTTGGGTTGCTGGGAATTGCGGCGCTTGCGTGCTATTTCCCGGCGCGGCGCGCGATGCGCGTTGAGCCGATGACGGCGCTGCGATACGAGTGACGGGCAAAGTCATGCGCCGCTGCGCTGGCTGAACGATTTCTGTTATTCTCGCGGTGTGCACAAAAGTAATCGCTCCGGAATATTTCTACTGATATTTTCCACGCTGGGTGTTGCGGCGGTTGTTGTTGCGAACGTGGGCGGCGCGGCGGCATCAATGCACGCGCAAAGTTCGCAGCAGGTGAAGCCGCCTATTTCGCCGGGACAACGACTCGACCAAATTACTCCGCCGGCCGTTCCACAATCCGTGAGGACTCCATTGAATGTAGTGGTGATTGATCCAGCGCATGGCGGATCCGATTCCGGCGCGCGCGGATCCACCGGAATTAATGAAAGCGAAATTGTGATGGACTTCACGCGCGCAATTCGCGCCGCGTTGGAATCGCAGGGTCTGCGAGTGGTGCAGACGCGCACGGGAAACGAGGGACCATCGTTTGACGATCGCAGCGCCGTGGCAAACGCGCAGCGCGGATCGGTATTCGTCAGTATTCACGTTGCTTCCACGGGAGCGTTCGGACAAGTGCGCGCGTATTCGCAGCCTGCTCCGGAACGATCGGGCGATTTGATGGGCGCGCAGTCGTTCGGAGCGCTGAGTTTTCCGTTGCGCAACGGATTGCTGCCCTGGGATCGCGCGCAGGAACCTTATCTGGCGGCAAGCCGGAAACTCGCGGAGCTTGCACAATCGGCTTTTGCGCAGAAATTCAAAGGTTCGCCGGATGCGCCAATTTCCGCCGCGGTTCGGCAATTGCGCACCGTGGGCACGCCGGCGATCGCGATTGAAGTTTCGAGCGTATCAATTGCGGATCGCGAACAACTTTTACGAATGGCGCCGGGGATTGCGGATTCCATTGCGCAAGCGGTGATGAGTTTCCGCCCGATCTATGAATCGGCGGGACATTAATGAGGCGCGCGTAGCGCACATGTCATCTTTCACAAACATGCCGGCGAAAATTAAGTGGGCGATAGCGGCGTTGGGCGTAGCCGTGGTGATTGGATTGTTTTACTTGCCGAGACTGTGGAGAGGCGCGCGCGATTTGGAAAAACCTGCTCCATCCGATGAACAGGCGCGAAGAGAAATTGTTCAGCCGCCGATCACCACAGCGAGCGATGTGAAGGCGACAGCGAAATTATTTTGGATTTCGTCGTCAAATCCGAGCGTATTGGAATCTGAAGATGTGAGTCTGCCGCTTTCGGCAGATCCGGTGCAGCGTGCGCGGCAACTGGTGAACGCGATAATTCTCTCGCCGCCATCCACTCAGCAACGCACGTTGCCCGCGGATACCGCGCTGTTGGATTTTTATTTATTGCCCGACGGCACGGCGATTGCAGATTTCGCGGACACGCTTTCGACCGGCACTCCTTCGGGAATCATGAGCGAACAGCTCGCGGTGGAATCGATTACGCGAACGCTTGGGGCGTCGGTGCCGCAAATTCGGCGGCTGAAGATTTTACTTAACGGGCAGGAAGCGGACACGCTGGCCGGTCATGTTGACTTGACGGGATTTTTCCCCGTGCGTGCGGCCGCGGACATTTCGCCGGTTCCTGCGCCACCGCCGCCTGCCGCGCCGGTTTCGCCGGGGCCGCAGCCGGGCGCGAAACCGGGGACGTAAACGCGCTCTGACGCGTGTTAACATGGCGTGTCCCAGTCAATCAACTGAATTTCCAATTTAGATTTTAACTTGAGGAGGAAATTTTGCGCAGCGATGGCCGAGCCGCCGACCAGATGCGTCCGGTAAAAATCACGCCGGATTTTATTACCACCGCTGAAGGCAGCGTGTTGATTGAAATTGGACAGACACGCGTGATTTGCACGGCGACAGTGGACGACGGCGTGCCGAGTTTTCTGAAGGGACAGGGCAAGGGCTGGGTAACGAGCGAGTACGGAATGTTGCCGCGCGCAACGGACGAACGCACAAATCGTGAAGCCGCGCGCGGAAAGCAATCGGGACGCACGTTGGAAATTCAACGGCTGATCGGGCGGGCGCTGCGCTCCGTTGTTGACCAACAAAAACTGGGCGAGCGTACCGTGGTGATGGATTGCGACGTGATTCAAGCGGATGGCGGCACGCGCACAGCTTCGATCACCGGCGCGTTTGTTGCGCTGGCTCTGGCGCTGCAGAAACTGGTGACCTCGCGCATTCTGAAAGAATTGCCGTTGCGCGATTCAGTGGCGGCGACAAGTGTCGGATTGGTGGATGATCAAGTGCTGCTCGACTTGGCGTACGACGAGGATTCGCGCGCGCAAGTAGATATGAATGTGGTGATGACCGGCAGCGGGCATTTCGTGGAAATTCAGGCCACCGGAGAAGGCCGCACATTTTCCAGCGCGGAAATGCAGCGCTTGCTGGGAATGGCCGCGAGTGGAATCAGCCAGCTTCAAATTCAACAACAGGCTCTGTTGCAAATTAACTTCAGTGGACGCTCCCGCTAAAATTCTGCTGGCATCATCGAATCGCGGCAAGCTCGCCGAATTTCAGGCGCTGGCCGCGGCGGCCACGATTTCAATTCGAGAGTTGGAATTATTTCCAGAGTTCACTTCGCTGCCGCAATTTGAGGAAGCCGCGCCCACATTTGCGGAAAACGCCGCGGGCAAAGCGTCGCATTACAGCCGCTTCACGGATTTCTCCGTGCTCGCGGACGATTCAGGATTAGTCGTGCCTGCGATCGGGGGAGGGCCGGGCGTTCGTTCGGCGCGCTACGCAGGGCCAAACGCATCGGATTCGGAGAAGATTCAGAAGTTAGTTGCGGAAATGCGCGGAAAATCCGGCGACGAGCGAAAAGCGCGGTTTGTTTGCGTGCTGGCGGTGGCGCGGCGCGGGCGCGTGTACGCGGTTGCCTCTGATTTTGCGAGCGGCGTACTGCTTGAGACGTCACGTGGTGCGGGGGGATTTGGCTACGATCCTATTTTTTTCATAAACGAGGCGGGAAAGACATTCGCGGAACTTTCGCGCGACGAGAAAAATCGCTTGAGCCATCGCGGAAAAGCTTTTCGCAGAATGCTGGTGGCGTTAGCGACGACGTCTACCTGAAGGTTGTGATATATTTTCCCGGCGAACATGGCGAAAAAATCTAAGAATGCAAAAACAAGTTCAAAGACAAAGACTGCCGGTAGCAGAAGCGCGAGGCGTTCCTCATCAACCACGAGCAAGGCGAAGTCTCTGCAAGCCAAGCTGAAATCGGCAGGCAAGCCCGGCGGAAAGCCGAATAGGGACCCGAAGCGCGTTGCGGCAATTCTGGCGAAACTGGACGAAGCGTATCCCGATGTGACCTGTGCGTTGGAGCATGAAAATCCGTTCCAGTTATTGATTTCCACGATTCTGTCGGCGCAGTGCACGGATGTCCGGGTGAACGCAGTTACCAAAATGCTGTATCCGAAATACTCAACGCCGGAGAGATTTGCCTACGCGAATCCCACTGAACTGGAGCAGGAGATCCGGCCGACCGGGTTTTTCCGCAACAAGACGAAATCCATCATGGGCGCGAGCAAGAAAATCGTCGACGAATTTGGCGGCATGGTTCCCCAAACGATGGACGAACTCTTAACGCTGCCCGGCGTTGCACGCAAGACCGCCAACGTGGTTCTGGGAAGCGGATTCGGAATCGCGGCAGGCGTAGTGGTGGATACGCACGTTATACGGCTCTCAAACCGCCTGGATTTATCGCGCAATAACGATCCGAAAAAAATCGAGCTGGATTTAATGGTGGTGATTCCCAAGGAAAAATGGATACTTTTTTCGCACCAACTCATCTGGCACGGCCGGCGAATTTGCGTGGCGCGAAAACCGCGCTGCATCGAATGCAATCTTGAAAAGATTTGCTCCGCAAAAGACAAGACGTATTCCACCCATTCCTGAGGTTCCTAAACCAAAACATTGCGTTTCACATCCGGTGGACGGTGTCCGAACCTGCGCGTATAGTTTTATGAATGAAACTTCTGAGTGGCCACGATGCGATTGCGCACGTAAAAAGAATACTGAGCGCGAAACACCAGGTTCATGCATATTCGATCGATCTGACTGTTAAACAGATTTGGGGCGTGGATCCAACCGGGCGATTGGATTTCGGCGGCGGTGAATACGCGCCGGCTGGGCATAAACCTGTTGAGTCGCACCGCTTGCGCGCTGAGGACAACTACCAATGGTGGGAGCTAAATCGCGGCTGCTACTTCATCGAATTCAACGAGACGCTCGAACTTAACGACAACGAAATCGCGCTGCTTGAGCCCGATCCGCGCACGTTGCGAACTGGCGCCACACACGCATCCATATTTTTACGGGGACACACAGAACCGCTCGAAACACTGTTCGATGTGCAGGCCCAGCACCTTACGCTGAAACAGAACGCGCGTGTTTCGCGCCTGAGAATTTTTCGATTAGATGAGTCTACGAAAACTGCTTCGGTGCGGCCAAAACCGAAAGCTGCGAAGCGTGCACCGAAGCCCGCGAAACCTTCCCGCAAATAGTCCTGCTTCGAGAACCCACGTGAAAGGAAGTTTGCCGCCAGAGATGAGCGGCGGGCTACTTTTGGCGGCGGTCCGCGAGTGTTTGTCGTGCGTTAATTTGATCCCCTAACGATGTAACTCAGCGCTTATCTCTGGTACAATATGAGTGTGCCCTCACATTCTTCAATTGCGCCGCGACGAATTCCCCAGCAGAAACGGGGACGCCGCCGAGTGGCTGGCTTCTTGCGAGCCGCGGCGGCCGTGATCGCGGAGATAGGATATGAGAGAGCGACGATGAGCGCGGTTGCCGAACGCGCGAATTCATGTATTGGATCGCTTTATCAGTTTTTTCCGAACAAGTCGGCGGTTGCCGAGGCGCTTCGGGATCAGTACGTTAAGGACATTGAACAATCCTGGACGGCTCTCGGCCGCCAGGCTCGCGCACTGAGCGCCGAGGATCTTGCCTGCCGGCTGGTGAGCTTGCAAATTGAAATCGTCAAAAATCATCCTGTGTTGCTCGCGCTTCTGGATGTTCCTCCAACGTCATGCACACCGGCGCGGCGTGAACTGATTCGGGCACGAATTGCCTCGGTGCTGATTGCACACAAGCCGCGTATGTCCAAGACGACTGCCCTGCGCATTGCATCCGTTGTGCAGCAAGTGAGTAAAGCGCTGTTGACGCTATACGCCAAGAGCGACGCCGGCGGAAAGATCGCGATGATTGGGGAATTCAAATCCGTATTAACTGGATATCTCGTGCCCAAACTGAAGCTTGGAGCATCTACAAGATAGCGAATCGATCGAAGGCGTTCGGGACTCGCACGACTCGTGGGGATTACGAACGGTGCAAGGCAGTGCTCTGGATATCCGGACTCGAAGCAGAAGCATAGTGAAATCGTGCTATTTGCCGAAGGCACAAAGCCACGATTGGTTGGAGGATCAAGAATGCTGCGAAGTCAGTCGCTTCGTTCGGGCTTTTTGATATTCACATGGTTTCTAGTGTTAGGCTTCGGCGGATGTCGAAGTGACGGACAGAACAGTTCGCAGAAGAGCGCACCTCCTCCAACAGTCCAAGTGTCGGTCGTACAGCAGCGAGATGTCTCCCTAACCAGCGAGTGGATCGCTACAATGGATGGCTTTGTTAACAGCCAGATCCAATCGCACGTTACGGGCTATTTGATCCGCCAGAACTATCGCGAAGGGTCAGTGGTTCACAAAGGCGAACTGCTGTTCGAGATCGATCCGCGTCCATTCCAAGCAACGCTCAACCAGAGCCAGGCTCAACTCGCGCAAGCCGAGGCTCAAGTAATCCAAGCTCAAGCGCAACTGGCCAAGGCGGCGCAGGATGTCACTCGCGATTCCCCGCTTGCTGAGGCCAAGGCGATCGCACAAAGTGAGCTGGATAACGACCTTCAGGCCAGGACAGGAGCCGCCGCTGCGGTGGCTGCCGCCGAAGCCGCAGTCGGGGCAGCCAGAGCGGCGGTCGCACAGGCCCAATTGAATCTTTCGTTCACTAGAATCACGTCACTAGTAGATGGTGTGGCGGGTATCGCCCAGGCCCAGATCGGCGACTTAGTTTCCACGACGACTGTGCTGACCTCGGTGTCGCAGGTCGACCCCATCAAGGTTTACTTCCCTATCAGCGAACAGGACTATCTGCGGGCGCAGAAGATTCGCATCAACGGCACGGCTGGGCAAGTGCTCCCTCTTGAGGGAATTCCTCTTACCCTACTGCTCGCCGACGGCAGCATTTATCCGTATCCAGGTAAAGTTTTGTGGACCGATCGCCAGGTGGACCCCAGCACTGGCACGATTCGGGTCGCGGCCTCTTTCCCTAATCGAAGCGGCGTCCTGCGACCCGGTGAGTATGGCAGAGTCCGCGCTGTAACTGAGATGCGTCGCAATGCGGCGCTTGTGCCCCAGGCTGCGGTCACAGAACTTCAGGGCAGCTTTCAAGCGGCGGTCGTCGGCCCGGATAACAAGGTGAGAATTCAGGACATCCAAGTCGGCGCGCAAGTGGGCTCCGACTGGATTGTCACGCAAGGCATCGCCGCAGGCGACCGTGTGATCGTCGGAGGCATGCAGTATGCCCGCCCGGGAGCGATCGTCAATCCCGAACCGGTGTCCACCACGCCAGCGGGAGGACGCTGAACCATGGCTAGATTTTTCATTGGGCGGCCCATCGTTGCCATCGTCATCGCAATTATCATCATGCTCGCTGGTATCGTAGTGATGCGCGGCCTCCCCGAAGCCCAATTCCCAGATATCGTTCCGCCTCAGATAATTGTCTCGACCACTTATCCTGGTGCGGACGCACAGACTGTCGAGCAGTCCGTCGCGACGCCTATCGAACAGCAAATGAACGGCGTTGACAACATGTTGTACATGCAGTCGACAAACGGCAATGACAACACAATGTCGCTGACCGTGACCTTTGACGTCGACACCGACGTGAACACAGATGAGGTTAACGTGCAGAACCGCGTGGCGCAGGCCTCGCCCAATCTGCCGCCCGACGTCACACAGTTTGGCACCACAATTCGTAAATCTACCGGGCTGCCTCTGCTCGCCTTCGCGTTGTACTCGCCCAATCACACCCATGACTCTCTTTTCCTTGCTAACTACGCGAACATCAACATCAACGACCAACTCTTACGCATTCCGGGCGCTGGCCAGGCACTCCTATTCGGCGCCTCCGACTATTCCATGCGCATCTGGATCAAACCCCAGGTACTGGCCAAGCTAGGCCTGACCGTTGGCGATCTGGTAAGCGCTCTCAATCAACAAAATGCCGTGAACCCGGCCGGTCAACTCGCCGGCAATCCTGCGGTGCCTGGAACGGCGATGACCTATACCGTCCGCACTCAGGGACGCTTGGTCACGGCAGAACAATTTGGCGAGATTGTGGTGCGCGCCAATCCGGATGGCTCCGTGGTCCGCCTTAAAGACCTTGCCCGCATCGAGCTTGGTTCTCTCAGTTACAACGAGGTCTCACGGTTCGATGGACAACCGAGCTGCATTATTGCCGTCTTCTTGACGCCCGGCGCCAATGCGGTTGCGGTGGCCAACGCAACTCGAAAAGTAATGGCTCAATTGCAGTTGCGATTCCCTCCCGACTTGGCGTATAGCTCGGCGCTCGACACAACGTTGCCTGTGACCGAGGGCATCCACGAAATCCTCGTGACGCTATTGATTGCGATGGGCCTCGTGATCCTGGTTGTGTACATATTCCTGCAGAATTGGCGTGCCACACTGATCCCGATGATCGCGGTGCCGGTGTCGCTCATTGGCACCTTCGCGTTCTTTCCGGTGCTCGGGTTTTCCATCAACACTCTTTCGCTGTTCGGACTTGTCCTGGCGATTGGTCTTGTAGTGGATGACGCCATCGTCGTTGTGGAAGCGGTCGAACACCATATCGAAGAGGGTATGCCCCCGCGCGACGCGACACTGCAAGCCATGCGCGAAGTCTCGGGGCCGGTTGTCGCTATTGCCCTTATTCTTGCGTCGGTGTTCATTCCCATGGCTTTCATGAGCGGTATCCAGGGACAGTTGAACAAACAGTTCGCCGTCACCGTCGCGATTTCTGTGATCATTTCGGCTTTCAATGCCTTGACGCTCTCGCCCGCGCTTGCAGCCATGTTGCTTCGCCCGCGCAAACCTGTAAGGGGACCGCTTGGCATGTTTTTTCGCGGCTTTAATAGAGGCTTCGACAAACTAAAGAATGGCTACGTGAACGTAAGCCACGGTCTTATCCGTAAGGTGGTAGTAGCGATTCTGATTCTGGCTTGCTTTGTCGGACTCGATGCTTTAGTCGGCAGGAAACTGCCCACCAGTTTTCTCCCGGACGAGGACTACGGGTTTCTCTTCATGAACGTGCAGCTTCCTCCCGCTGCTTCGCTGGAGCGCACCGATGAGGTTGCTCGGAAGATCGAAGGAATACTGGCCAAGACGCCTGGGGTCAAGGATTACACAACTATCGATGGGTTCAGTCTCTTGACCCGGGTCTCCACGACGAATAGCGCTTTCTATTTCGTCACGCTGAAGCCCTGGACCGAGAGATCCAGTTCAGGCTTGGCGTCAGGTTCAATTCTGGCAAACATTAACCGGCAACTGTTCTCACAGGTTCCAGAGGCGATCGCATTTGCATTCAGCCCACCCGCGATTCCGGGCTTCGGCAGCGCCGGTGGTTTTTCGCTCTGGATACAGGATCGTTCCGGAGGTTCCGTTGACGATCTCGATCAAAACCTTCAAAAGTTTCTTCAAGCGGCGCGCAAGCGTCCCGAACTGACCGGCATCAACTCGCAGTTCTCGGCCCAGACTCCGCAGATCTACGCCACCGTGGATCGTGACAAGGCGCTGAAGCAGGGTGTGGCGTTAAGTGATGTGTATCAGACGTTGCAAGCCTCGCTGGGCGGACTTTTTGTGAATCAATTCAATCGTTTCGGCCGGCAATGGAAAGTATTTCTCGAAGCCGAAGCAGCAGATCGCTCTTCCGTCTCATCCATCTCGCAATATTACGTGCGTGACCACGCCGGCACTATGGTCCCGCTTTCAACGCTCGTCTCCACCAAACCTACGAATGGCCCCGACTACACTAACCGGTTCAATCTTTACCGCGCAGCGCAGGTGATCGGCTCCGCTGCACCGGGATACAGTTCCGGCCAGGCGCAAGCGGCTCTCGAAGAGGTGGCACGGGACACACTGCCCGCTAGCATGGGTTACGATTGGGCCGATCTTTCTTATCAGGAAAATAAGGCCTCTGGCACAGCGGGCAAAATCTTTGCGCTTTCCTTGTTGGTTGTCTTTCTTATTCTGGCCGCGCTTTACGAGAGTTGGACTCTTCCCTTTTCAGTGCTCCTCTCCGTGCCAATTGCCATCTTAGGCGGCTTCGCGGGACTATACCTGCGTCACTTCGATCTCAACATCTACGCGCAGATCGGTCTGGTCATGCTGATCGGCCTCGCCGCGAAGAACGCCATCCTGATCGTCGAGTTCGCGCGTGATGAGATGAGCAAAGGACGAGATGTTGTTGATGCTGCCCTCGAGGGCGCCAGGCTGAGATTGCGGCCCATCCTGATGACATCGTTCGCTTTCATTTTAGGTTGCGTGCCGTTGGCCATTGCCTCCGGTTCGGGCGCGGTCGGGCGCCAGATACTTGGAACAGTTGTCGTCACCGGCATGTTGGCTGCGACGGCGTTGGCCGTCTTCATCATTCCAGTTTTATTTGTAGTGTTCGAGCGTATCGCGCTCAAGCTGCACGAAGGAACGCCAGCAGAGATAAACTCCGACAACATGTCGGCGCCGCACAGTACAAACGAGGGAGGCGGCTAATGCTGCGAACAACTTTTCGGATTGCGATGGGATCGGTGCTGGCACTGATGCTTGCCGGATGCGCAGTGGGCCCCAATTACAAGCGCCCTGCTGTTACCACACCGCAGACGTTTCGCGGCGCGGCCGCCGAAGCCCCCGCTGCCGCATCGTTCGGAGACGAGAAATGGCCGGAAGTGTTTCAAGATCTACAACTTCAGAAGTTGATACGAACCGCACTCGAACAGAACTACGACGTGCGGATCGCCGCTACACGTATTTTGCAAGCACAGGCTCAGTTGAGCATCACACGGAGCGACGAGTTCCCTTCCGCCGCCGCAATCGCTTCGGCCAACAGCACTCGAAACGCGGCGTCGAAGTTCTTTACGGCCTTCAACACGAGTGATACCGAGCTCGGACTCGGCTTCCAGTGGAATCTGGACTTCTGGGGCAAGTACCGCCGCGCCACCGAAGCCGCGCGTGATCAATTGTTAGCCAACAATTGGGCACGGCAAGAAGTAAACATCTCGGTGATAGCCGACGTGGCCTCCGCGTATTTCACTTTGCGTGAACAGGATCTGCAAATCCAAATCTCACGGCAGACGCTTGCCTCCGATCAGGATTCGCTGAGGCTGACGCAGCTGTTGTCAGATCACGGACGCACGTCATTGCTCGATGTGCGCCAGGCTGAACAGTTGGTGTTCGCCGCCTCCGGCGCCATACCCAATCTCGAAAAACAGATTCAGCAGCAGGAAAACCTGATCAGTATTTTGGTAGGCGAAAACCCCGGAGAGGTGACTCGCGGGTTGGAACTGACAGCCCAGCACCACTCGCCCGAAGTTCCCCCCGGTCTTCCTTCATCACTCCTGGAGCGCAGGCCCGACATTCGCGAGGCCGAAGCCCAATTAATGTCGATGAACGCTCAGATCGGCGTCGCAAAGGCCGCCTATTTCCCCGCCATCAGCCTAACCAGTCTCGGCGGCGTAGAGAGCGTCGCGCTCTCCAAGTTGTTCACCGGACCGGCGGGCATGTGGTCCTTTGCAGGTCAACTTACTCAACCGCTGTACGCCGGAAGCAGCTTAAGAGGCGCCGTGCGATTGGCACAGGCGCAAAAAGATCAAGCAGTGCTGACCTATCAGCAGACGATTCAACGGGCATTCCGCGAAGTCTCCGACGCGCTCATCGCTTATGCCAGGGACCAGGAGTTCCGTAAACAACAAGAGTTGTTGACAAACTCGGCGCAAGACGCAGATCGACTTTCTAATTTGCGATACCGGGGCGGGGCTGCCAGTTATCTGGAAGTTCTTGACGCTGAAACTCGATACTACTCCGCCGAAGTGACGCTGGCACAGGCCCAATTGAACGAGATGCTCGATTATGTTCAGCTCTATCGCGCTCTAGGGGGCGGATGGGGAAAATAGGAGTTAGTGTGTGGCTCGCGCGCCCGGTGGGCGCTCCGCTCACACTAATTTTTAACGGGCGTTCACTCCAAGACGCGCCTCTTTTTGTGATATGACCGCGAAGGGACAGTTAGCGTAGAATCGTAGCCATGTCCGGTTTCCTCCGATGTTAACCGAAGGCGTGTGGGCCGAAATCAAAGTGGGCAATGAACATCTGCGCCTTTTCTCTGAAGACAACGCTCAGGGTGTCCAGGCGTCCGTGTACAACGTCAACACGAAGAGTTGGATTGCACCATCTGAACTAGTTGTTGACATCGAGCAGGGAAAAGAAAAAGCAGAAGAGTACGCGGCGGCGTACTTGAAACGTACCACGAATTCAGACCTGCCACCGTTGAATTGGAAGAAATCCCGGGCGCTGTAGCATCCCTCGTTGTCGGCAACATCGGTGTCCATCTTAATGTGGCGTGCCTTGAGCGCCGCCAGCCCCAAACTGTCGGAAACCATCAATACGCTATCGGCAAACTTACGCTCCTTGACACGCGCTGGTCTGCCCTGTTTTTATGATCTGCGGCTATGGCCCGTCCGCCGGCTCTATTGGCCACCATCGTTTATCGTAACTCGAACGTCGCAGCGCCAGTAGCAGAGCTCCTGGATTGCGATACGGACGTTAGCAAGAGGAGATTTCCTTGAATCGTAAACTCGCCTTGTCTGTCTTGTGCGCTCTCCTGATATTTCCGTTCATCTTATTGAATGCCCAGCAGCAGCGGGACGTCCAGCTCTGGTTGACGACTGCGGACCGGTCTTCGTTGTTCGCTCTCCAGCCGCGCCCGCTGCAGTTCTCTGAATCCCGCGATGCGCTTCCGGTCATCGACGTGAACGACATCGCGCAGTATCAGCCCATCGACGGTTTCGGTTTCGCTCTCACGGGCGGAAGTGCGCAACTTCTTATGCGTATGGAACCTGCGCAGAGGAATTCCTTGTTGAAAGAACTTTTCGCAACCCAGGGGAACGATATTGGCGTCAGCTACCTCAGAGTCAGTATCGGCGCCTCCGATATGAATGACCATGTGTTTTCCTACGATGATTTGCCGGCAGGAGAGACCGATGTGGATTTGGCCAGATTCAGCGTGGCCCCCGATCGTGCCGACGTGATCCCTATCCTGAAAGAGATTCTGGCAATCGTCCCCGGTATCAAGATACTTGGCTCTCCCTGGTCCGCTCCAGCCTGGATGAAAACCAACGGCAAATCGAAAGGAGGCAATCTAAAGCCCGAGTTTTACGGCGTGTATGCGAACTATTTGGTGAAGTACATTGAAGGCATGAAAGCCGAAGGCCTCACGATTGACGCCATCACCATCGAGAACGAGCCTTTGAATCCGAAGAACACGCCGAGCATGGTGGTGTTCGCGCCGGAGCAGGCCGCCTTAATCGCAAAGTATCTTGGACCCGCGTTTCAGAAGGCGGACATCCGCACGAAGATACTCTTATACGATCACAATCCCGATGTTCCTTCGTATCCTCTGTCGATCCTGGCGGACCCCGATGCCGGCAAGTATGTCGACGGCACCGCCTTTCACTTGTATGACGGACAAGCCTCTACTTTTACGAACGTGCACGATGAATATCCGAACAAGAATTTGTACATGACCGAGCAATCGATCGGCGGTCGCCCGAGCGGTCCGCTCGGTATTGCCGCGGCCGTTAGCCGGGTGCTGATCGGCGCCACCCGAAATTGGAGCCGCAACGTGCTCCTTTGGAACCTTGCCGCCGACCTGAATTACGGGCCGCACACCAACGATGGCGGATGCACGATGTGCCAGGGCGCGATCACTCTCGACGGCAATAACGTAACTCGCAATTTGGCTTACTACGCGCTCGCACATTTTTCGAAATTTGTGCGGCCGGGTTCTGTGCGGGTTGGGTCGAATGATCTCGAACAATTGTCGAATGTGGCCTTTCTCACCTCGGACGGGAAGATGGTGCTGGTCGTATCGAATACCGGCAACTTCCCGAAAACGTTCGCCGTGACGTATCACGGCAGATCATTCACTTCGACCCTGCCCGAAGAATCCGTGGGAACGTACGTCTGGTAAGCTCCATGTGGAGCAGTGGAAAACCGCTGCGCTGACGACTTGGTCTTTGGTTTCTCGCCGAAGACCCTGTCGTCACCCACTCGGAAACTGACGCATCACCGCGCACTGGTGGAACGTTTCTAGCGTCCGCGGTGCCTGTTCTAGGTCTAGCAGATGGAATCTGTTTCGGTCCTTAGTCTCCATTCCTACGCTACCTCGCAAAGCTTTCCGTCACAAGCGCGCGACGCTACCCGGTGAGGCCGGTGAATCACTCAAGACCGCGCAGCCCCCCACCATCGACGCCACCAAACATTGACGCACTTTGAAGTCACTCAATTTTTTCCAGATAGCGAGCATATGAAACGAGATTGGAATCTTAGAACCGACGGAAACCGTAGTAAAAAGGGGCCGCCTGCTTTTGAAGCATTGGAGTCGCCTCCAACGATTCGATTCCGCTGATGCAGCGGCCAGTTTTCAACAATCTGGGAGGAAGATTTTGCAAAACGCGTGTGCCAATATCGCGAAATCGATTTTATTCTGGCACGGTTTTGGCCAGAGCCCGATCACGATTGAAGACAAATCCGCAAATTGCGGTAGAATCAGATGTTAGAAATGTCGGGGCGTAGCGCAGCCTGGTAGCGCGCCTGCCTTGGGCGCAGGAGGTCTGGAGTTCGAATCTCCACGCCCCGACCAAT
>OBLU010001484.1_pt1 | contig 21877 bp, 19 predicted proteins | sample 1518681 | NCBI WGS metagenome assembly OBLU01 (sample SAMEA3539304, study PRJEB22396) | soil metagenome | biome: tundra; feature: field; material: soil | place: USA | collected 2010-05 | depth 0.15 m
ACGGATTTCAAAATCCCCACAAAACGAACCACTTCCCAGATTCTCGCTCAGAGCCTTACTATCTAAGCCCAGTTGGTGACCATGCGACGCAGGAGGCTGTGATGGCTTATACGCACGACGATGTGTATAAGCCGATTCCTGGATTCAAAACTGTTACTGGTCACTTTCACCTTGAGTTCAATGAGATGATCCGGGACCGGGGAACTTCGGATGTTAGTCCCACCTGGGTTCCTGTATTTCGCGGGTTGGGAATCAATATTGTTTATCTTGGGGATTTTCACGATGACTCTGATTTTGGAGATCCCGGTCCGAAGCGGCTCCCGGAGCAAAAGCTCTATTTCGAAGGTGCGCGGAAATTGTCGGACAAGAATTTCCTGGTGATTCCAGCCGAGGAGGTTAACTCGTATCTCGGTGGTCACTGGTACCTGATGATGCCTAGGCCGGTTTACTTCACCCATGCGGAGCCACGGCCGGAAGGGCAGGTCTTTGAGGAAAACGATCCTGTTTACGGGCATGTTTATCACCTTGGATCTGCGGACGATGTGATGAAGATGGTGAATAGGGAGCAGTCAATCTTGTGGACCGCTCATCCGAGGACCAAGAGTTCGGCGATGTATCCCGACATGTACAAGGACAAGGATTACTTTCTCAGCGAACGCTTCATCGGTGAGTCGTGGGAATCGCTGCCGGTGGATTTATCGCAAAAGCGGATGTGCGAGACGCGGTGCTTTGGAGTCAACGACGACATGAGCAACTGGGCGCCCAAGCCCAAGTTCATGCTCGCTGAGGGAGATACCTACATGAAGGTCCCCGGCGATGAGACTTATCCCATGCTGGCGATCAATTATCTGAAGCTCGATAAGGTTCCGGCATACAACGAGAGCTGGGCTCCAGTGGTCGAGGGAATCCATGAGGGAAACTTCTTTGGTACTTCAGGCGAGATACTGTTTCATAAGTGGGGCATTGAGGGCTCGGGCGCGCAGAGCGTATATACAGCCTCGATCGAATATACGTTCCCGCTGGAGTTTGCCGAGTTAGTGTGGAGCGATGGATCGAAGGTCGATCGACAGATCATCAGCCTGACTAACACCGAACCGTTTGGGACCAAGACCTTTAGAATTCCCTTCGACGCCACCGGAAAGAAATGGATTCGGTTCGATATTTGGGATTCGGCAGGAAATGGCGCGTGGCTGCAGCCGGTCACTCCAAACTAGATCTTTGCAAAGGTTGCGCATCGTTTGATATGCGGTTTGGCGCCAAGGAGTGAATCTTAAAGATATGCGAAGGTACAAAGTCGGGATCACAGGCGTGGTCGGACTTGCAATGGTAGCGACCATTGCAATCGCGCAAAGCTCCGCTACTGAGATGCAGGCTGACAGCGGACCGGCAAACAGCTCCGAGTCGGAGGTGTGGATGTTCGACCAGACCAGCGCCCTCGGTGGCCATCCGACAACAGTGCTCGGTCATCCGCGCGTGATTGAAACCTCTTATGGCAACGCGGTGGAGTTTAACGGAGTGGATGATGCGCTGCTTGTTGGCGTGCATCCGCTTGCGGGTGTGTCCGCTTACACGTGGGAAGTTATCTTCCGGCCAGATGCGGATGGGGCACAGGCGCAGCGTTTCTTTCACCTGCAGGAGCAAGACCCGAACACCGGCAAGGATACTGAGAACCGAATGCTCTTCGAGATCCGCATTGTGGATGGGCAATGGTGCCTGGATAGCTTCGCGACTACTGGCGGGCAGAAACTAACGCTGCTGAACTGCAAGCTGCTGCACCCGCTTGGGCAATGGTACCGAGTTACGGCAGTTTATGACGGAAAGAAGTTAAAGAACTATGTCGGTGATGAACTGCAGGGTGAAGGCGATCTGAACCTTGGTCCACAACTCGCCGGGCATTCATCGGCTGGTGTGCGCATCGACAAGAGGAATTATTTCAAGGGCGCGATTCTTATGGCACGGATGACTCGGCGCGCCCTTCCAGTGGAGGAGTTTCTGAAGATGCCTCCATTGGCCGCGAGTGGCACAGGCAAGTGAATGGGAAAATACTCAATGATTGAGTGTGAGCGGCGCGGTTCCAGGCTGGATTAGTGTGTCCGCGCTTACAGGAGCGGGCTTTACTTTGCGGAACAGCCACAGGTTGAGCATGGTAAAGAGCAGGCCGCCCACCGTGAATTTGAGCCAAACGGGGGCATGAGATCCGGAGAAGAACCCCTCCAGGCAGCCCGCGATTACGAGCATGGGAATGACGCCTGAGATGAGGCGCGTGGCTTCAATTCCGCCATGAGCTACAGATTCCTTCCAGCGCAATGCTTCGGGAAAGAGCATTGCGTGGCCAATGCGGAAGCCGGCCGCACCGGAGATGATGATCGCGGGTAGTTCAAGCGATCCGTGGGGAGCGACGAAGCTCCACAAGAGCACAGACATGCTGTATTGATGGCAGGCGGCTCCGACTACTCCCAACAAAAGGCCGTTTTCAACCAGCACAAAGAAGGTCCCGAGACCAAAGGCGATTCCTCCGGCAAAACCCGTAAAGCACACCGAGAGGTTGTTGGTCATGATGGCGCTGGTTGCCAAGGGGGCGACCGTTACAAGTGACTCGGTCCACATCTGATGTCGTTCCATTGTGGCAATCATGGCCGGGGGCAAGAAGTGGCGCATGAACTCAGGGCGAGCGCTGGTGAGCACGGCTCCAAGCAAACCCCACGCAATCGTAACCGCCAGGGAGACCAGCACGTAGCCGATTTGCCGCTGAAAGATTAGCGGGTACTCATCCCTGAGGAAGCGAAACAGCGTGAGCAGATTCGTCTTTCGGCTGGAATAGATGATATGGTGGGCGCGAGCCAGCAATTGATTGACGTGCAAAGCATAGCTGCGGGCGGTCGAGTCTTGCCGAAGCACAGAGAGATCGGCCGCAACCTGTCGGTAGAGCAGGGCCATCTCCTGCAATTCCGCGCGCGAAAGCTGTCCCAGGCCGGCTGCGTCGGATTGGGCCAACAGCGTAGAAAGCCGGTCCCAATGGGGCCGCCGCTTGAGAATCCACTGGTTGGAAAGGATTTGCGCCATGGACCTGAGTTCTGACCAGCTTAGCATCGAAACGCCGGAACTGGTGGCCATTGAGATGCCGTTGGCAGGCATCGGCAGCCGGTTTATTGCGCTGCTGGTGGACTACCTGATCTGGTTCGCGGGTTTTCTGGTGCTGCTTTTTCTGGCTGTGTTCCTGTTGCCGGGGATTCATGCCTTCTCGAAGATCTCGGCACAATGGTCCATCGCGATCATCATCTTTCTGATTTTTCTGTGTAACTGGGGCTACTTCACGCTATTTGAAGCGTTCTGGAACGGGCGCACGCCAGGCAAGCGGGTGGCCAAGATCCGCGTGATTCAGCGGACAGGACAAGCGATTGGGCTCTTCGAGTCCATGGCCCGCAACCTCGTTCGGTACGTGGATCAATTGCCATTCTTTTATGCAGTCGGAATTATTTCAGTGTTTGTTACCCGGCAGCACCAGCGGCTTGGCGACCTGGCCGCAGGCACCTTGGTGGTGAGGGATCGTGAGCCGGAGAGTCCCTTGTGGGGCGAGTCGGGTTCGCGAACCTTTACGGCACAACTCTTTGTCCCCGTGTCTCCAATCCCTGAACCGCAAGCCGCGCTCACTCTGCCGACGACGGGGATCGCTCGACTCTCGACGGTCGACCTTGAGGTTCTTGAGGGGTTCTTCTCGCGGCGATTGGATATGAGCCTTGCGACTCGCCAGGCCTTGGCGTGGAGGATCGCTTCTGCCATTCAGGCAAAGTCAGGATTAGAGTTGCCTACGGGCGTCAGCATCGAGACGTTTTTAGAGGCGACAGCGCGACAATTGAGGGATCTTGCAAGGCTGCAATAGGCCATTAAATCGAATAGGAGGACTCAAGAGTGAGCTCCGCTTTGATCTGTGCGATGCCAGTCTGGCGCGGTTTCCGGTGGGGCGGCAAATCGCTTCAGATTTGAGAACCTGATGAAAACTGGCCGCAAGGTGCATGCAGGCGACCGCCGTGAGGGTAAAGCCGAAATGGATGCATCCTTGAAGTAAACAATTTAACCGTTGCTTTTTCAACGACCTACGGATGCCCAGGCCGTTAAGAGCTTCAATACGGTAAACGGAGCGTGAAAATCTCTCAAACTACTCTTGACAACTGATCCCTTCGGAGCATTAAATGTCTCCCGGCTCAGTGGTAGGGCTTTTGGGGTCACTCTACTTAAACGTTTGAGCAGAGAGATTCCAAAAAGCGTAGAAGTGCATTTTTCTTCTTCCAAACCACGGAGAAATCGAGCCCATTTTTAGATCGGTTCGGGCGTCTTTAGAGCCTGGGCAGACGGGTCGAAGCCGGTAGGCTGCTTGAAGTGTTGAGAGCACCACGGCGGGGAATTAAACGAAAGCAGAACCCGCAATCCGGCTCAAGAATGCCGGAGGCCATCCCCGAAAGAGACATTCGGGAGCGGCCATAAAGACGGGGAGGGCGGATTGAGTGAATTGATCGGAGATGAGGTAAATTGATTTTCTTCTTGACAATTCTCAATTCGCAGGCATTGAATGGCTCGGTCGCAGTTTCAAACCGTCAGGTAAATCGGTGTATTTGAGCGATTCTGTTCTCAATAGCCGGCAGCCGTCACGGCCCTCCATTCCAACGGATGGCGTCGTGGGGGCTTCGTGTCGTTTGGGGGCGGGCAATCCGGTTGAGCCTGGCAGAGACAATCGGTACGAACTCAAGCATGGAATATCTTGCCGGAATTCCGGCTCAATTCAAACGGCTTCATACCCAACCGATGGGGAAGCGATCGTAGATCACAACACAAACAGCAGCAAACTTGAAAAGGAAGGTCACATGAGACAAGCGAGACGCAGGTTTTTCCTGTTACCGTTGTTCCTCCTGTTGGCATGCGTAGGAGTTTGGGCGCAGGCCAATTCTGAGGTCACCGGCATCGTCACAGACCAGACAGGAGCGGTGGTAGGCGGAGCGAAGATCGCCCTCACCGACCCCGGTACTGGCGAAGTGCACACAACCGCCAGCGGTGGTACCGGGCTGTACGACATCGGCGGACTGAACCCCGGAAACTACAACTTGAAGATCACGACCAAGGGCTTCGAGACGTTTGCTCAGAACGGCATCGTGGTGAACGTGTCGGCAACAGCACGCGTCGACGTCAAGCTCACAGTCGGCGCCGAAGCCACGACGATTACGATCGAGGCCGATGCCCTGGCGGTGCAAGCTGACTCCAACGTGGTCAGCACACTGATCAGCGGCGAACAGATCAGCGAGATCGCAACCGAGAACCGCAACTTTGCGGCTCTGGCGGCCCTGGGTCTGGGCGTCAGCTCGGCTCTGCCTGACAGCAACACGCCAACCTCTGTAGCAGCCAACTTCACCATCAGCGTGAACGGCCTGCGGCAGAGCCACAACATCTGGCTGATCGACGGTGGTGAGGCCGATGATCGCGGCGGCGCCGGCGGCATGGACATCATGCCTTCACAGGATGCCATTGCCGAGTTCACCATGATGACCTCGAACTATCCTCCGGACTACGGTATTTCCTCTGGCGCCACGATGAGCCTTTCGCTCAAGAGCGGCACACAGAAGTACCACGGGGAAGCGTACGAGTTCAATCGCACGCCCGATTACAACGCCAAGGAACCCCTCACCGGACTGGCGAACGTCCACTACAACATCTTTGGCGCAAACGGCGGCGGCCCCATCTTCATTCCTCACGTGTACAACGAGAACAGGCAGAAGACCTTCTTCTTCTGGAACGAAGAGTGGCGCAAGATTCTATCCGCGGCCGGCTCCTCCAACAACGCCGTCCTTGACCCGAAGGATATTCCTACTTTGGGATCGGATCTACACTATGTCCGCCCGCTGTTCACCACCGGCGGCACCTTGCAGCCCGACATCAAGGTTCCGAACGTCGATCCCACCTCGTACTATGCCACTAAGGTATTAGCGCCGCTTGGACTGACTCCGAACGGTTCTTTCACCAAGGATGCCGCGGGCCTGTCAATCCTTCCGCACGTCCTGTTTGATAACAACGGCGTGCTGTATCTGAACTCGGGCGTCATCCCCAAGCCGGACCAGTCTGGAATCGATCGCAACATCACCAACGTTGCCAATCCGATCAGTGTCCGCGATGACGTGGCCAGAATCGATCACAAATTCAACGACAAGTGGGCGATCCTCGGCCACTACATGCATGACTCTGTGACCCAGGGCTATGCGCAGCCTGAGTTGGGCTGGTGCTGGTGTGTCTACAACACCATCACGAGCACCCTCTCCAATCCATCCAACTCTGCGGCCATCAAGTTGAGCGGCACCATCTCGCCCAACCTGCTCGTCGAAGCCAGCATCAACTATGATGGCAACATCATCGACATCACCAACAGCGCCTCCGGCAACCTGCCAAGTGGCTGGACCAAGAATCCCATTACACCGAGTTTCGCAATCACCAGAAACTCCCTGCCGGGAACCGAGTATATCGGACCGTACGGCGTAGCCGAGCAGACTGCTTCGGCTCCGTGGCACAACGCGGCTGAAGACTACGAACCCAAGGTGGACATTTCCTACACCCAGGGCAGGCACGCCATGAAGTATGGCTTCAGCTACAACCGCTATACAAAGAATCAGCAGTTGTTCGGCATGGAGCAGGGCGACTACAGCTTCGGCCAGCTGACCAACGACAGCTACATGGATATGGCGATAGGCCTTGCTACCGGCTACAGCCAGTACCAGGCCGTGCCCATCCGTCACTACGTCAACCAGACGCCGTCAGCTTACGTGATGGACAACTGGCACGTAACCCCGCGCCTCAGCTTGCAGTTGGGTCTGCGTTATGACGCCCTGCCGCACGCCTGGGAACGCAGCAACCAGGTCGCAAACTTCAACACTTCGAACTATATCGCGACCGAGACTCCAATTTGGAAGAGCGACGGTACCATCGACCCGGCAAGCCCGACCGTGGCCACCGTCCAAGGTGTCCAGTTCTATCTGAACGGCATAGGACAGGCCGGCATCAATGGCTACCCAAGAGGCCTGGTCAACGCCGACTACAAGACGTTACAACCGCGCGTCGGATTCTCTGAAGACATCTTCGGAAACGGCAAGACCGTTCTCCGTGGCGGCTTCGGCACCTTCTTCGAGCGCATGCAGGGCAACGACATCTACAACGCTGCCACAACCTCGCCCTTTGCCTATAACCTAAGCATCGGCAACAACGTGATGAGCAACCCCAAGAACAACTGGCTCAACAACCAAACGATTGCCGGATTCCCGGTTTTCGCAACCAGCGTCACCAACCTGAAGACCCCCTATCGCGCCCCTGCCGTTGCTCAGTTCAGCCTGGGCGTGCAACATGAAATCAAGCCCTCGATCATCTGGGTTGTCCAGTACGTCGGCAATCTGGCCTGGCATCAGAACATCGAGAACCGCATCAACAACATACCGATTACGGCTACCTCGATCGATCCTCTGACCGGCGTAAGCGATGCTGGCAACGTCGCCATCCGGTGCCTTGCTGGCGATACGGGCAACCACTACCTGGAGTCAGCGAATGGCAAGGGCGACGGCGTTGACACGGCCTGCGTTCCTGGCTTCGGCCACTCCGTTGCTGGCCGTCCGGTCTTCCCTGGCGGCACCAACCAGTTCCTCACATACCAGGGCTACACCGGCATCACGCAGCAGGAAAACACCACCAACGGCAATTACACCGGATTCCAAACCGGTCTCCGTCTGCAGAACAAGTGGGGCCTGAGCGGCGAACTCGATTACACGTATTCGCACGAAATCGACCTCACCAGCTACGACCTAACAAACGTGGACAACCCCTGGAACCTTAAGTACGACAAGAGCTCCGGTGCGTTGGATCGCCGTCAAATCGTCCAGGCGAACTACGTCTACAAGCTGCCGTTCTTCAACAAAGGCAACGACCTCGCCCACTCGCTCATCGGCGGATGGGAGATTGCCGGAACCTTCGTCGATGAAAGCGGCGTGATCCAGCCGTCGAGTAACGGAGACGCCTACGATTCGATCGGTCTCGGCGGCGGATACGGCAACCGTCCAAACGTCAACGGAAAGATGACCTATCCGAAGAAGTTTGGCCAGTACTTCGACACCACGAAGTTCTATCCCACAGTTCCTTCGTGGGCGGGCGGACCCAACCTGGGCTTCGGCAACGCCGGCAGGGACGCGATTGTCGGACCCGGACGCGTGAACTTCACCACGTCGTTGTACAAGTCGTTTGCGATCACCGAGCGCGCTCACATCGAGCTCCGCTTTGAATCGTTCAACACCTTCAACCATGATGAGTGGAACAACTTGGCCACTGGCGCCCCGCAGTATGCGGGCACCAACAACTTTGGCTCCGTTACGAGCACATGGGATGCCCGTAAGCTGGAACTGGGTGGCAAGTTCGTGTTCTAAACCAACCCTTAACCGGGGCGCAGCAGGCAATCCCTGCCGCGCCCCTTTTTATTTGCTCTAAGAGTGGCGATCATTCTTTCTTGAAAAAGCACAGATAGATGGCTGGTTTCGTCCAATAAGATTGAGACGAGGGACACGTGAGTCGGCTCTTGAATTTGCTCATCCTTGTGGCTCTGGCGACCGTGGCATCCGGTCTCGGGCAGAGTGCGAAGCCTCCAGATCCGCAGAGGCAAACTGCTCTTGCACTCGAGCAGGAGGGAAAGACTCCTGCAGCCGAAGTCGCATGGCGGGCGGTGCTCAAGGCGTACCCGTCCAGTGCGGAGCCTTATGCACATCTTGGCCTTCTTGAAGCCCGCCAGGGACATTACAAGGAGGCGGTACCCCTTTACCGCAAGGCCCTGCTGATGAACCCGACAATTCCCGGCCTGCGACTCAATTTGGGGCTCGCCCTCTTCAAAGGCGGGGAACCGAAACAGGCCATTCAGGAGTTCAGCATTCTGCTCGAGAGCGATCCTCCCTCGTCGCCAGAGGTCCAGAGACTGAACATCCTGATTGGGATGGCGCATTACGGCCTGGCCGATTACGGTGAAGCGATTCCTTTCTTAAAGAAGGCTGCCGCCAACGACACGCAGAATCTTCAATTGCGGCTGGCCTTAGCGCACAGTTGCCTGTGGACGAAACAAAACCAGTGCGTTCTTGATGTCTATCGGGAGATTCTGCTGCTCGATCCAGACTCCGCCGAAGCCGAGATGCTGGCAGGCGAAGCGTTGGATGACATGAGAAACAATGCGGATGCCATCACCCACTTTCGCGCCGCCATCAAGGCAAATCCCAAAGCGCCAAACGCGCACTTCGGCCTGGGCTACCTGCTGTGGACTCTCAAACAATACAGGGAGGCGGCAGGCGAGTTTCAGGCCGAGCTTGTCAACGACCCGAATCATGTTCAGGCCCTGCTCTACCTGGGCGACGCGGATATCCAGATGAATCAAATGGACGACGCCAGGCCTTTGTTGGAAAAGGTTGTCAAGCTCGACCCATCCCTGGGCCTTGGACATCTTGATCTGGGCATTGTCTTCGCCGAGTCCGACCACAATCCCGAAGCGCTTCGCGAACTCACTCTGGCTGAAAAGCTGACGCCTGACGATGTGAATGTTCATTGGCGGCTGGGGCGGCTCTATCGGACGCTGGGCAGGAAGGAAGAGGCCAAGGCCGAACTCGACAAGGCAAACACCCTGAACAAAGCGGTAGATGATGACCTTTACAAGAAGATTGCCAACGGTCGGGCCCATCACGATCAAACGCAGGGACCGCCTGCAGTTCCACCAGACGCAAAATAATGCGGCTTTAGTTTGTCAGGGACCTGGAAGCGATGGACTGTTCTTGCGCCAGCAGGCCCGCTAATGCCTTCTCTGGGCAGATATGCCGCATTTCCAGTCGATCCAGCTCTTCGTCCGTTTCCACGGAGAAGGCGATCGTCATGAAGCAGTCCAGACAGCGGGTGTTGTAACTGCCGTTTTCGTTTTGAGTCCTGCTGTACATTCTTGCCTCGGGGTTGCGACCGATTGCAAGATGCTAGCCGCTCAGGCGGTTCCTCGACGTGACGCCCATCACCCGGCTATGTGATCGGCTTCCACGCACGGGTACGCCCCTATCCAGACTGTCTGTCCAACGGGAAAATTCAAATGGTTGTGCCCTGGTTGGGGTGTCGCCGCAGCTGCCAGCAGGGGCTCATTCCTGCCTGCGGGAACAACGAGACTGAGCAGGGCGTATCCATCGAACCAAGATAATCGAACTCCTGCTTGTTGCCTTTGAGCGGAACCGTGATGTAGCTGTTGATGGTGACGGTCGACCGGGGCGAACCGCGCAGTTTGAAGATGGCCCAATCGCCACCATAGACGGATACAAAGCCCGCTACCAGCACCACGGCAATCCGCAGCAACCAACGTTTGATCAAGTCTCAGCCTTCCTTCAAGAAATGAGCCTCTTGTTTCAGTGCCACGCCGGTAAGCTGGCGGCGTCGCGCCTCTGTGATATAGAAGATTAGTTGGTCGGCGGCTTGTGAGTAGCTCATGCCTTCCGCGCGAATGTTCGAAATGCAATTGCGCTCGGCGTCTGTGCGGCCGGGCCGCGGAGCCCAGGTGATGTATGCGCCCAGCGAGTCGGGAGAACTCAGGCCCGGGCGCTCACCAATCAGCACCACAGAGATTCGCGCACCCAGGGCAAAGCCAATTTCATCGGCGATGGCAACGCGGCCCTGTTCAACGATGCATACCGGCGCAAGACGCCAGTCTTGCAATCGAGGCAACAATTCCTTGAAGAGCGGCGGTACGTGGCGTTCGATCGCCAGGGCTGAAAGCCCATCCGCCACGACGAGCGCCAATTCCCACTTGCCGCAGATGTGAGCGAGGCTTGCGCGGCTGGACTCATTGAGCTTGCGACCATGGTCCGGGCGCTGGAGATACGTTGCGCGATCCGCGGCCGCTGAGTGCAGGCAGAGCACTTCAGTTCTTGGCAGCTTGCAATCGCCCATGATTTTGGCGAGGTCTGCTGCAAGGGCCGCGGCTTCAAGGCGGGCGCGGACGGCGTCGCGGGCTTGCGCGTGGGAAAGCTGGAAGTCGAGAACGTCGCGGGTTTGCTGGCTAACTCCGGTGCGTCCCAGTCCAACGCGAGCTGGGGTGAGTGCTCGCAACCGCGCGGAGAGTAAGCCGGAATTTACGATCTCGCTCATGACCTCAGCAACCTCTCTGGGTGATGGGCTTCGAGCGCGAGCCTGTGAAAGCTCTCGCCTTGCAGCCACGCTTCAAACTCGGGAGCAGGGTTAAGCGCGAGCACCCGGCGCAGGTAAAGCGCATCGTGAAAGCTGGTGCTCTGGTAATTGAGCATCACGTCGTCAGCGCCGGGTACGCCCATGATGTAGTTCACTCCGGCCGCCCCTAGCAGCGTTAGCAGAGTGTCCATGTCGTCCTGGTCTGCTTCGGCGTGGTTGGTGTAGCAAACATCGCAGCCCATGGGCAACCCAAGCAGCTTGCCGCAGAAATGGTCCTCAAGGCCGGCACGGATAATCTGCTTGCCGTCGTATAAGTACTCCGGGCCGATGAAGCCTACCACCGTGTTCACCAGCATGGGACTGAAGTGGCGGGCTACTGCGTAGGCGCGAGCTTCGAGAGTTTGTTGGTCCACACCATGATGAGCATTGGCGGAGAGCGCGGAGCCCTGGCCTGTTTCGAAGTACAGAATGTTGTCACCAGTGAGGCTGCCCTCGCACACGGAGCCGCGCTTCAGTGACAGGCCGGCCTCCTGTGCCTCTCTGAGCGTCGCGAGGTTCACGCCAAAGCTACGGTTCGCTGCCTCAGTGCCGGCGATGGACTGAAAGAGCAAGTCCACGGGAGCACCGGCTTCGAGCGCCGCCAACTGGGTGGTGATGTGAGCCAGTACGCAACTCTGCATCGGAATTTGAAACCGCTCGCGCACGGTATCAATCATGCGCAACAGCCGCGCAGTGCCGGCCACATTGTCATTGGCCGGATTGATGCCTACAACCGCATCGCCGGAGCCGAGCAGAAGGCCATCGAGAATGGACGCGGCGATTCCCGCCGGCTCGTCGGTGGGATGGTTCGGCTGGAGTCGCGCGCTGAGCCGGCCGCGCAGGCCAACCGTTGTGCGAAAGCGCGTAACAACTCGGATATTGGCCGCGGCGATGATCAGATCCTGCACGCGCATCAGCTTGCTCACGGAAGCCGCCATTTCCGGGGTCAGCCCCGATGCGAGCGCAGCCAGGCGGTCTGGGGTCGCGCCGTCACCCAGCAGCCAGTCGCGCAGTTCGCCCACGGTGAGAGAGCTTACGGGTGCAAATGCCTCGGCGTTATGCGTGTCCACGATCAGGCGGGTGACTTCGTCGATTTCATAAGGGATCACCTGCTCTGTGAGAAAATGTGCCAGCGGCACATCGGCCAAGGCAAACTGTGCTGCCACTCTCTCCTCGGCTGACGAAGCCGCCAGGCTGGCGAGCGCATCTCCGCTGCGCCACGGGGTAGCCTTGGCCAGCAGCTCGCGAAGGCTGGCGAAGGAGTAACGCGTATTGCCTATGGTGTGGGCAAAAGACATGGGCTGAAACTAGCGTATCTGAAACTTCGCTCGCCTTGTGTAGGCATCGCCAGATTTCGCATGCGCAGGTTCGCGCTAGATCTTGATCGTGGTCATGAGGGCCGGGCTGGGAGCCCCTTCTGGAACAACGAGCCTTTGCGGGGCGCAGCAGGCGCGTTCGAGCTTGGCCAGATCGGCCTGCATCTTCTTGTCGCTGCGCAGCGTGGAGAGAACTTGGCTGAGAATGGCGGCCTGTGCGGCGTCGGCCGGGGGGCAGATGCTGTAGTGCATCCATTTGCCCTCGCGGCGCGCAGTGACAATGCCGGCCTTGCGCAGGTAGGCAAGATGGCGGGAGATCTTCGGCTGACCCTGGCGCAGAATTTCGACAAAGTAGCAGACGCAGACCTCGCGGCCGGCCATCAGGTTCAACAGGCGCAAGCGCGTGGTGTCGGCCAATGCGGCGAAGACGCTGGCCAGGTTGGTGGATTGAGGACGGCTACCCATGCAAACAATTATATACGGTTTGACAAATATGACTATCGCGAATATATTTGCTAAAGCGAATGTGAGGCGTCATCGATGGATACGAAAACCATGGTGCAGGAAAAGTACGGAGCGGCGGCACGGCAGGTGAAGGACAGCGGATCTGTTGCCTGCTGCGATCCGGGACTGCGTTGTTGCGACCCGATCACGACGAATCTTTACAACGAGGCGGAGAAGAGCGGGCTGCCGGCAAGCGCGGTTCTGGCGTCGCTGGGCTGCGGCAATCCTACCGCGCTCATCGAGCTGAAGCCGGGGGAGACGGTGCTGGACCTTGGTTCTGGCGGCGGCATCGACGTGCTGCTTTCGGCAAAGCGCGTGGGGCCGGCGGGCAAGGCCTACGGGCTGGACATGACCGACGATATGCTGGCGCTGGCGCACGAAAATCAACGCCAGGCCGGCGTTGAGAACGTAGAGTTTCTGAAGGGCGAGATCGAGAACATTCCACTCGTCGACAACTCGGTGGATGTTGTGATTTCAAATTGCGTCATCAATCTCTCCGCCGATAAAGGCCGCGTGTTGCGGGAGGCGTTCCGCGTTCTCAAGCCGGGCGGGCGGTTCGCGGTCTCCGATGTCGTGGTGCGCGGCGAGGTCCACGAGCAGGTGCGCAACAGCATGCTGCTGTGGGTGGGCTGCATTGCAGGCGCGCTGGAAGAGGGGGAGTACACAGCCAAGTTGGGCGCTGCGGGGTTCACCGGAATCTCGATTGAGCCGACGCGGGTGTACTCCATCGAAGATGCGCGGCACTTTCTGGAGGAAGCGGGCATCGATGTGGTTGCGATCGCTCCGCTGGTCGATGGGAAGTTCATGAGCGCCTTTATTCGGGCTACGAAACCCAGCGCCTGCTGCGCGCCTGGATGCTGCAACTGAGCAAGTTTCACGAGGCGAAGATCATGCAGAGACCGTACAACATTCTCGTACTATGCACGGGAAACTCGGCGCGCAGCATCATGGGAGAGGCGCTGTTCAACACGCTGGGCGCTGGGCGTTTCAAGGCGTACAGCGCGGGTAGCCACCCAAGCGGCCGGGTGAATCCTTTCGCCATTGAGCAAGTAAGTGCGCTGGGCTATCCGGTAGACAAGTTGCGCAGCAAAAGTTGGGATGAGTTTGCGTTGCCCGATTCGCCACAGATGGACTTCATTGTAACGGTGTGCGACAACGCGGCAGGCGAGGTGTGCCCAGTATGGCCGGGGCAGCCGGTCACGGCGCATTGGGGCTTCGCCGATCCGGCTGCAGTAGAGGGCAGCGACGAAGTGAAGCGTGCGGCATTTGCTCAAACGCTGAGGCAGATCCGCAATCGCGTGCAGCTGCTCCTGAGCTTGCCGCTGGAGACACTGGACCGGCTCGCAATCGAGAACGGGATGCGCGCGATCGGCAAAGAGCCGCTATAGCTACATGTGCTGAGGCGAAGGAGAGTGCAAATGCAGACCGACCCACAGCTTTGCTGCCCTGCTGAAGTGACGGGGCAAGCTTCAAGCCTTTCGTTCATTGACCGCTTTCTGACGCTATGGATCTTTTTGGCCATGGCGATTGGCGTCGCGCTGGGCCGGTTCGTTCCTTCTTTCCCCGTATTCATGCAACGCTTTCAGGCGGGGACGACGAATATTCCCATCGCAGTAGGCCTGATCCTGATGATGTATCCACCGCTGGCCAAGGTGCAGTATGAACGGCTGGGCGAGGTCTTCCGCAATCGCAAGGTCCTGGGGCTTTCACTTTTGCAGAACTGGGTGATCGGGCCGGTGCTGATGTTTGCGCTTGCCGTGATCTTCCTGCGCGGCTACCCGGAGTATCGAACCGGGCTGATTCTCATTGGGCTGGCCCGCTGCATCGCCATGGTGATTGTGTGGAACGAGTTGGCGCGGGGAGATACCGATTACGCGGCTGGCCTGGTGGCCTTCAACAGTGTCTTCCAGGTGCTCTTCTATAGTGTCTATGCGTGGTTCTTTCTGGCCGTTCTGCCGCCGCTGGTTGGCTTGAAGGGCGTGGTCGTCGACATTCACATGAGCCAGATTGCCGAGAGCGCATTTATTTATCTTGGGATTCCATTTCTTGCCGGCATGCTGACACGCTTTCTGCTGGTGCGGGCGAAGAGCAAGACGTGGTACCAGACGCGCTTTGTGCCGGCCATCAGCCCGCTTACGCTGATCGCCCTGCTCTTCACCATCGTGGTGATGTTCAGCCTGAAGGGCAACTTGATTGTTCAGCTTCCGCTGGACGTGCTGCGCATCGCCGTGCCGCTGCTCATCTACTTTGTGGCGATGTTCTTTGTGAGCTTCTGGATGGGCCACAGGGTGGGCGCCGATTACTCGCAGACGGCGACGCTCTCATTCACGGCCGCAAGCAACAACTTCGAGCTGGCCATCGCGGTAGCGGTTGCCGTGTTCGGCCTCAACTCCGGAGCGGCGTTTGCCGCGGTGGTCGGGCCACTGGTGGAGGTGCCTGCGCTCATTCTGCTGGTGCAGGTTTCCCTGTGGTTGAAGAGAAACTGGTTTGGAGTAAGCAGCCCCGTCGAAGTCTGATTGCTGGTGTCCAACAGACCCGCCAGGGCCTGGCGTGCTACCCTGACCGCATCATGCGTTTGCTCTCGTCTTTTGTTCTCTGTCTGGCGGTTGCGCAGCCGGGGCTGTGCCAGGCACCGGCAAGCGCTGCTCCGGGATTGCCGAGTGACCCCCGCGAGGTGTTTGCCGCAGCTGCGCCCTTCTACGACTTCACTTCACCAACGCTGAAGCCATGGCATCTGAAGGCGACCTACCGGCTCTACGACGAGAAGGGCAATCCCAGCGAGCAGGGAACCTATGAGTATTGGTGGGCCTCGCCGCACGTGTATCGGAGCAGTTGGACGAAGGCAGGCGCCACACACACGGAATGGCATACAGCCGACGGTAAACGTGCGTATTTGGCGACGGGCGGGCCACCTGAGATTTTCGAGTACAAGCTCCAGTCCGCGCTTCTCTCACCTTTGCCCAGCACAACTGAACTGGACCCGGCAAAGGTTCGCCAGCAAAGTGAAACCGCTGGGCCGAAAGATGCAAAGTTCCCATGCATCATGGTGGTTCCACTCATGCCGCAACATGGCCAGGTTCAGGTTGTACCCTGGGGCTGTTTCCCACCGATTGCTTCGGCCCCGATCAGCCCGTCCTGAGAACGAGTTCTTCGTTTGGTTCCGTGAATATGGGCTTCGAGAGAATTGTTCGAGTGCAAGGCAAGAATCTGGCGCGTGAGATTCTTCTTTTTGATGGGGACAGGAAATTGCTTTCCACGACGGTGGATTCAATCACCTATTTGGACCCTAACGACCCCGTTTTGACACCATCGCCGGACTCTAAGATGACAAAGGTTGACAGTGTCAAGATTCCGGGAGAGGTTGCGGCGGGACGCATCGTGAAACGGCCCTTTCCGGTCTATCCGCAAGACGCCAAAGCCCTGCGCATCTCCGGTACCGTTGTGCTGCAAGCCACAGTCGGCATGGATGGGGGAGTGCACGATTTGCGCGTCGTTTCCACTCCCTGGCCTTCTCTAGCGGCGTCTGCGCTATGGGCAGTTTCTCAATGGTATTACAAGCCTTATCTGGTCAATGGCGACCCTGTGGATGTGGACACAACTGTAAACGTGGTTTTCAAGCTGGATCCATAGATACTGTCGAAACCTGCAGATTGAACAAGGGCCAGCCGATTTCGGCTGGCCCTTGTTATTCGTCTGAGGATTGATGCTTTATTGTTTGACCGATGCGACGCGGGCAGAGATGCCACTTAGTTCCGCGGCTCTTGCTTCAGCGTAAGCGGCGGCGCCGAGCAGGGCAGCGCGGGGTTCGAGAATGATTCGCACCGACATGTTGATCAGCAATTGGCTGAGGCGGCCTTTGTCAGTGAATGCTTTCTGGAAGGTGCCGTCCTTGAGCTTTTCGACGATGCGGGGCGCGATGCCACCGCCGATGTAAATGCCGCCCACTGAAAGTACCTTGAGGGCCAGGTTGCCGGCCTCGGCCCCATAGGCGGAGACGAACATGTCCAGCGCCTTCTCGCAGATTTCGCTTTTGGCTGCCAGCGCCATTTCAGTGATGACAGAATTGGGGTCGGGAACTTCGCTGATCTTCTTGGCCAGCCAGGCCGGCTCGTTAACGCCGCGTACCTCTCGCAGGAACTCGTAGATGTTGGTCAGGCCCATGCCGCTGATAACGCGCTCATAGCTGACGCGGCCATTGTACTTTTGCTTGAGAAAGCGGAGCAGATCAATCTCGTCTTCGTTGCGCGGCCCGTAGTCGGCGTGGCCGCCCTCGGATGGATAAGGCGTGTGTTGGTGACCGTTCCAGACCAGGAAGCACTGGCCAAGGCCTGTTCCCGCGGCAATGAGTGCGCGGTTGCCTATCTGGCCGGGGTCGCCCTCGCTGAGGGTGAGGATCTGGCCATCAGAGAGCTCACCTACGCCATAGCCATTGGCCTCAATGTCGTTGATCAGGAAGACGTGGTCGATGACCAGGCCGGCGGCAAGTTCGCGGCTATCCAGCGTCCATGGAAGATTTGTAAGTCGCAGACGGCCATCGCGCACCGGACCCGGTACGCCAAAACAAGCCGCGGTCACCTTATCCGCGCCCAGAAACTCTTTTACGATGACTTCCAGGCCGGAGTAGTCCTTGGCCCGATATATCTTGTCGCGTGTAACTTGGAGTTTTCCGTTTATAAAGTCATACAGCGCTAGGTCAACCTTGGTGCCGCCTACATCTCCCGCCAGAATCATCTTTCTCTCTCCAAGAACCCACAGCCCTCTCCGTCTGTCGCGGGTAAAAGCGCAGCAGCTGCCTTATCCAGAATCAATGTAAGTATACCGCTGGCAGGCCATATAAGTTGGCTTGGGAGCCGCTCCGGGTCACGCGGCCCAGTTAGAACTTCTTTTAGAACCGCAGCCTTATCCTCCCCAGCGATGAGGAAGAAGACCGAGCTTGCGTGGTCAATGACCGGCCAGGTGAGCGTGATGCGCCATGTGTCCTTCTGTGGCACGTGGTTGGCAGTGACAAGGCGGGTGAGTTCGTGGATAGCTTGCGTGTGCGGGAAGAGGGAGGCGGTATGGCCGTCGTCGCCCATGCCCAGGGCGACCAGGTCGAAGCGCGGGCTCTCGGCGCCCTCGAGGCGGAATGTGTTGCGCAACTCGGACTCATAGCGGTTTGCGGCCAGTTCCGGCTCAAGCTCGCCCTCGATTCGGTGAATCTGTTCGGGGCGGAGTGGTACGTGATCGAGCAGAGCCTCGCGCGTCATGCGATAGTTGCTGTCAGCGGCATCGGGAGGTACGGATCGCTCATCGACCCAAAAGAGGTCAAGGCTGTCCCAAGGCATGCGCCATCGCCAGGGCTGGTTTGGGTCGGCAAGCAATTGGAAGGCCGCTTTCGGTGTTGAGCCGCCACTGATGGCGATGCACGCGCGTCCGCGGCCAGCCACGGCCTCCCCGACCATCTCGACAAAATACTGGGCCGCGCGGTGAGCCAGCGCTTCCGCATCCGGCTCCACGTAGTATTTGATCCTGAGCTTTCTAGGCATGCAGATTGGGTGCCTCTGATCTTAGGTTACGCTCAAAGTAACACGGAATCCGAGAAGAGTAGCTCATTCATCTCGTTGTAATGCTGATGGTGCCGTCGGTATTGATAACAAAAACTCTGTTGGCGGTGCCTACGAATTCGGGTAAAGAAGCCTTGCGAGTCAGGACGCAAAGCACATCTGTATCTTCTGGGACGTCTGACAAGATGTGGCTGTACATTCCCGCAACGACGCCTGAATTTGGCTTGTATTCGAGATCGAGGATGGGCCTTGTGCAGTTGCCGCTTTTCGAGGGTCTGCTTGCCATCCGGCGAGACGGTATAGCGCACATCGCCGCCGAGGGGCCAGATGGTGGTCTTTGTCTGGCCAGGGTAGAGGTAGACATACAAATTGCCGTTCGGAGCAGGCAGGATGGCAGTGTTATAAGGGCGATTGGGCTTTGGAAAATCCGCCAGTGCAAGCTCAAGAGCGCGCTCCATTGCAGCCAAGTTGTCGCCTATCTCTTTGGGTGGATCGTAACGGCGGGCTTCATTTCTTCCTGGCTCTGATTCAATCGCTTCATACGGCACAAGCAGCTTGTCATATGCGTTGTTCCACCTTGGGAATGAAACCAGCCAGCCGGTGGGGGTCTTTGTGCAAATGTAATAGGCAAGTCCGTTGGTGTCGGGTTTGAGTTCGAGGAATGCATCGGTGCCATGCCACGCTGCTTGATCGTAGGAGTAAAGGGCACGGCCGCGCTCGGTCACGCCATCGAGATATGTCTTGAGGTCGGTATCATATTTCTGGCCCCAAGCATGACCTGGAGCGACGGACAGGCATAAGGCGGCAACCAGCGCGAATCGACGCAATGAATCCTCCCGGGGCAAGGTCGGGCACGTGCCTTTTAGACGCGTTTGATGATGATCGCTAGAAACTCCGACCCATTGCTCGGGGGAACAATATTCCGCAAAATGGGCAATTCTACAGTGCGGGCCGTTACCGGCCCAGGTACACCCTGTACTGGGTTTCCAGCACGCCGGAAGCTCGGGCGAGCGCCAGCTTGGAGAGATTGTATTGGAAGAGGCTCTCCGCCATATTGCTCTGCGCAGCGGCAAGCGTGGCTTGCGCGGTGACGAGGGGCAGATTGTCGTCGACGCCAGCATTGACGCGGTCGGTCTCGTCGCTGAGAGCACGGGTGGCCAGTTCGACGTTGGAACGGGCAACTTCGACAAGTTTCGAGGTTGCGTCCACGTCGAGCAGCGCTGAGCGAACTTGCACGTCGATGTGATTCCTCAGGTCTGCCAGTTGGGCATCGACGGCGGACAACTGGGCCTGGGCAGCCTCGGTATCGCCACGCAGTCTGCTCTCGCGGAAGAGCGGAATTGAGAGTGTGCCCTGGGCGACAAAGTTTCCATGGGCACCGACGCCGGAAACTTCGCTGACACCGTAGTATCCGCTGAAGCTCAGGCTGGGCAGGCGCTGGCCCCGGTAGGCGGTGTGGATAGATTTGTAGAGGTCCAACTGGTTTTTGAGGTTCTGGTAGTCCTGGCGATTCTTGTACGCCGTGGCGCGGACTTCTTCAGGAGTCTGCACAGCCAGTTCGCTGTATGGGGCGGGGTCACTGAGCACGATCTTCTGACCGGGATCGATGCCGATCTCCCGTTTGAGCAGGATCAGGTCCTTTTCGAGGGCATTTTCCTGGGCGATGAGGGTCTGTTGCTGCGACTGAAGCTGGACCCGCGCTCGCAGCTCATCCAGATTGGCAGCTGTTCCTGCTTCGTGCTGGGCGTGAGCCTGATTCAGCAGGACCTGATCGGCCGCCTCGAGCGTCTTCGCGTTGTCAACTTCGCTGGCCGCGGCGATAGCGTGCAGGTAGGCCGTAGCCACCTGCTGTACCACTTCTCCGCGCGCCGACATTTTTGCGAAGTATGCCACTTTGTCTGCCGCGCCTGCCGCCTTTAGGCCTGCAAACACAGGACTGGAAAAGAGAGTCTGCCGGTAGCGGATCTGTCCCTCTTTCAGGTCGTCCTTGGTGATTTCAGAAAGCCCGGCGGGCATTGTGCCGTTGGGAAAAAGCTTGGCGAACTCGCCGATGACGCCAGGCCCAAAGCCAAGCGCGGCGAGGTTGTGCTGGTAAACGCCGGTGTCGCCGACGAGGGTGATGGTGGGTAGAAACTGCTGGATCGCTTGATTCTTTTGCCCATTTATCGATTTTTCGCTGGCTTCGACTTCTTTCAGTCCAAGGTTGTTCTTGAGTCCGAGGCTGACAGCATCGTCGAGCGAGAGCTTGAGGACCTCATCGCTGGCGGGATGGGCGGTGACACTGCCGAAGAAGGGGTTGGTGGCGGAGGTGGGGTTGGGCGCCTGCGCGGGCGCGGCTGTTCCCATGCAAGACAGGACCAGCATGGCTAGCAGCGCCGGGCCCAGCGGCGGCAAGACAGGATTTTGCGCGCGATTCACTACCATCATTATTTCAGATGAAGGAGGCGGGTGAAGGGATTCCGAGATCGGGCAGAAACCTGTGGGGAAAATTGGGAAGGCGGCCTTGTTTCCCCGGTCTTGGGCGGTCCCAAACAGTGAGTAACGTGGGCGTTTACACCATGGCCCGTTCTTTGACCATCAGATAGTTGTTGAGCACCGATGAGGTGAGCTGTTCGGGGTTGAGGTCGAGGGTGAGGGCGCCTTGCTCGTGGAGTCGGGCGAGGAGCAGTTCGCGGCGTCCGGCCATCTCTTGGGCAGCAGCGGAGCGGAACATCTGCTCGACAGTGTTGGGCCGGGCCTGGGCGATCAACCCGACCTCCGGCTGGGCCATGGCCACAAACAGCAGCACATGGCGGCGTAGCAGTTGAAGCGCGCCGTCGATCACTTCAGGGCGCATGGCGGTCTCAGCCAGATCGGTTACCCACAAAATAAGCGAACGTCGGGGCTGCAAGCGGTTGAGCGTGGCAGTGGCTCTGAGGTGGTCCGCCTCGCCGGCCTCGGCATGGACCTGAGCGAGCGATTCGATCAACTGGCGCAGGTGGGCCGCGCCACGGCCGGGAAGCAGGCGCTGCTGAATGCTTTGACCATAGGCAAGCAGGCCGACGCGGTCCCCTGAGAACAGCGCGAGTTGCGCCAGCGCAACGGCGGTGGTGCAGGCGTGGTCGAGCTTGGAGTGGATGTGGCTGCTCTGTTCGCCAACCGGGAGCACGGCCGTGCCAGGGACAGATCCAAGGGCAACGCGAGACCGCATCAGGCGCCCGCAGTCGAGCACGATCCAGACTGGCTGGCTGCGCTCGGTCTGGTACTGGCGTGTGACCAGGCTGCCCC
>OBLU010001488.1_pt1 | contig 21829 bp, 19 predicted proteins | sample 1518681 | NCBI WGS metagenome assembly OBLU01 (sample SAMEA3539304, study PRJEB22396) | soil metagenome | biome: tundra; feature: field; material: soil | place: USA | collected 2010-05 | depth 0.15 m
CGATGTGCTTGGAATAGCCTTCCGAGGTTCGAATCAGGCCGTACACAAGCCATGGCTGGCGACCGATCTCGGCTGTCATCCAACCGGCAGTATTCGCGATATACGGAAGCGGAAAGCTCAAAAGGATTGGCCACAGCACCCAACGGGCGGTATAGAGCTTGCCGCGCCAAAGGAGAAAACCCGCGATGGACATAAGGGCGGCGAAGTAGGTTCCGAGTCCCGCCATGATGTGGTAGCTGTAGAACAGCAGTGGGAGCGTCGAGGGCCACTGATCCTTGGGATACGCGTCCAGGCCATTCACTTCAGCCGCGGTCGTGCCGTAGATCAGAAAGCTCAGGACCTTATTGACGGCAATTGGGTTGTCAATCTTTTGGCCTTCGATGTCCGGCTGGCCCATCAGCACGATCGGCGCGCCTTTTTCCGAGTGGAACAGACCCTCCATCCCTGCGATGGCAATCGGCTGGTTCTTCGCCATGTACTTGCCGTGAAGGTCGCCGGTTGGAAAGATCTGTGCGACACAGGACAAGACGCCTGCGATGACTCCCACTCGTAGGAAGATTCGTCCAAAACCGCTGTCTCGCTTTTGGAGGATGTAGAGCGCTCCAACCGAGGACATGACAAAGGATGCCGTGACGACTGCCCCGCACATATTATGTGCATATTGAAGCCAAGCCCACGGATTCATCATCAGGCCCCAGAAACTCGTTACCTCGTAGACTCCGTTGGGCAGCAGCCGGTAGGCGACCGGATGCTGCATCCAGGCATCGGTGACGATGATAAAGAAGCCGGAGATCCACGAGCCGACAAACACCAGAACCGCTGCTCCCCAATGAGCGAAGCGGGAAAGCCGCTTTTCTCCGAAGAGAAACAGGCCAAGAAAGGAGGACTCCAGGAAGAAGGAGAATACTCCCTCCATTGCAAGCGGCTGGCCGATGACCCCGCCGGTGCGGCGGGAGAATTCCGACCAATTCGTCCCGAACTGGAACTCCATGGGAATACCCGTGACGACGCCCAGCAGGAAGTTCACAGCAAAGATCCGCGCCCAGAAACGAGCGGAGTCGTTGTAGCGTTCGTCCTGAGTGCGGAGGGCCATCGTCTTGAGCACGACGATGAGCAGTGCCAGCCCCATTGTCAATTGCGGAAAGAGATAGTGGTAGGTAATCGTAAAAGCGAAGTGAATTCTATGCAGCGTAAGTGCGTCCATCTAGAGTCAGTCCTCTTTCACACAGCATACCCCTCAAAGTGATTTGCGACTTTCCGATCCTCTCTCGATTGCTTACAAGATCGTCCTAAGAGTTTGACGAGGTCGCACGAACCGCGGATCATACAAGCCACAGCCTAAGGCCAGTGACTGGCTTGGCGGGGAGCAACTCATGGCCACGAATCGGAACGATGTGAACCCGGAAGAACAGAATCCACCGTGGCTTGGGTTTGCAAAGCTTCTGTTCATAGTGATCTTGACCCTCACGGCTTTCCTGCTTACCAGAAGCATGGTGCGCCACCACTTTTTTAGCGGAGGCCAGCAAAACCGACACGACACCACCGAACCATGATGGTTTCGATAGCGCAGGTAAAACGCGGACTCGCAGGTGTCAGTGCCCAGATGAAAGGGTCTAACTGTGCAAGGGCACGAGAGAGTTATAGAGAGAATGTACCGCTAATATGGCGGCAACCAATCCTATTAGCCCGATCGCTGCGAGCCCGCCAACAACATACCAGACGGATGCCATTGGAAGGTCTTCAATGTCGTTTTTCATGCTGCTTTCTCCTTTCAATGCTGTGTCGCAGCGAGTGGAGCATTAGCGGTGCAGTGTTTTGTGTCGAAGTTCCCTATTCTTTCAATAGCTCGAATTCGTGTCTCCCTGACTTCCTGCCGCGATATCCCCAAGAGCACCGCGCAGTTCTGATCCGGGTATCCTTCGAGAACTGCCAGGACGTATACGAAGCGTTCAATGTCTTCAAGCGCGAGGACTCTTGCAAGCCGGGCATCGTGCAATGCAATCCCACGGAGACCGCGTCCATCTTCCGACCGGAGCGCAGCTAGCACTGGTCCTGCGGGGTTGGCATGCGGTGCGACCATCCGCACGGCCTGGCGAATTATGACGCGCCGCGCCCAGGAAAGTGCCCATTCTCGAAAAACGGAGTTCCCGTTCAAGCACCCATCAAGGCCACCCACGAAGCATCGCTCCGCCTTCTCATGATTGGCCGTTAGCAAGAACGAGAGCAGGTATAGACCCTTCACATCCTTTGTGAACAACTTGCAAAAGTCCTCGTTCGTTGCATATTTCCCACTATTGCTTACCGCGAGGAGGTTTCCATTGAAGCAACTCGTTCTTGCATGCATCCCATTCCCCGATGCGGTACTTAGCTTGTTTCGTCCTTCTTGTTGAGTTGATCCAATCCCGATCATTTGCCCCCCTTATCGATGGGTACCAACAGAACTGAGCTGGCCCCGTGGCGCAATACGCGCTCGGTCGTTCTTCCGAGCGTGCTGAATTCGAGAAAAGGTCGACGTCGAGCGCCCAGAACAATCAGGTCGATCTCTTCGCGGCGAGCGTAGAGGATGATCTGCTCGGCGGCATCTCCCTTCAATGCAATCTCGGACACGTGGCAGTGGCTGCGTAAATCCTCGGGTATCCATTGGCAGAGTCGTTGATGCATATCATCCTCAGGTGAGGCATCTTCTTCCACGGCTTGCAATACGGTCAGTTCGACACCGAGCTTCTCCGCGACGGCGGACGCGACGGCAGCACATTCCTGAGAAGTATCCGTTAGATTCACGGGACACAACACTCGGTTCAGTTGATGTTGCCCAGTCGGGATCTCCGGTCCTCTTACAATCAGCGTCGGACACACCGCTTCACGTGTAACGTTTTCGGCGACCGAGCCCAACAGCAGGCGCTCCACTCCGCTGCGCCCGTGACTCCCCATTACGACAAGGTCCGGTGGAGTCTTTGTCAAATACTCCAGGATCACGTCGACCGCATGCCCTTCCACTACCGATACAGTGAACGGGAGATCGGGGCCCAGTAGTCTCTGGGCGAGGTCACGGGTTTGATTTTCGAGAGTGGTACGGCGAATCACGGCCTCGGAAGCCAACTCGTCGAGTTGTCCCTCGGTGAAATACCGGGGATACTCAGACCGGTCGACATGGATGATCGCGATTTGAGACCCGAAAGCCTTCGAGATGAGTCTGGCCCAGCTGAGGACGATGTCGGAAACCGGGCTCAAGTCAATGGGACAAAGGATTTGTTTTGGCGCGAATATGGGCACTGGACCTGAACCTCCCAGAGCCAGCGAAATGGATCAAAGTTGGCTCTTACTCCACAAATGCAAATGGGGAGGATTCCGTTACAAGAAAGATGAGGCCCGTACCAGAGAAACCTGTCGCCGGTCCGGTAGGGGGTAGGCAAACGAAGAGATGGCTATCCGCAAGCAGAACGGCAAGGGCGATATCCGAGGCGGAAGGTGCGCTGTTAGATGTGGAAGAGAAAGAAGATTCCCAAGCCGGTCAATGCGAGTCCGTACCAGCGCTCGAGTCTTGCCGACTGCGTCTTAATCGCGAGGCGAGCTCCAACGAAAGAGAACGGCATCGACCCCAGGGCGACCAGGCAGGTAACCAGCCAGGAGATATGCCCCAGATAGGCGTGCACAAGAGTTCCCGGTATGGCCAGCACGGCAGAGACTGCCAGGGAGCATGCGAAAGCCTTCTTCATGGGCTGTCTAAGAAAGTGGGTGTAACAGGGGACAAGGAGGAATCCTCCGGCGTTTGCAAGCAATCCCGAGATCACTCCCACCCCAACAGCGACAGCAATAAGGCGCACTCTCCAGTGAGTTGGGCGCAAGCCGCCCGGATTGTCTGCGGATTCCTTGGCGAGGGACCGATCTTTGGGAAAGAAGAGAAAGGAGACTCCGAACGCGAGAACCAGAAGGCCTGTAACTACGAGCAATGGTCTGGCGCCGACGAAGGGAGAGAGTAAGGAGCCAGCCACAATCGCGGGGATTCCTATGCCGATGCTCCACCACACGATCTCCCAATCTAACAACTGGGAGCGCCAGTATTCCCTGGAGGCAACCAGCGTGCTCGGTATCGTTGCAGGAAGGGGGGAAGCGACAGCAACGAATCCAGGGTAACCCAGTAAACTGAGCAACGGGGTTGCCACCGCGCTGCCACCTTTTCCAAAGAGGCCCCCCATAAAGCCGATCACAACCCCCGTCAGAACAGCTCCCAAGTGTTGCCAAGACAATGGAATTCTCTCTTTTCTGCATGATCTGTGCCGCCGGTCAGAGACGCTGGTCTGACATACCGGCAGTATACAAACACACGGCCAAGGGTTCGTGGCGTTAAGATCAGTAAGCATCCGGTCTGGAGTTGCGAGAATGCGGTCTGACTTAGAGAAAGCCGTTCAGCTATTGATGCGCGGCGACACCAATTCGGTGGAAGAAGCACTGGAATTACTGCAGAAGTCTGTTTTCGCCTTCAGTATGCGCGTATGCGGGCAGCAACAGGACGCGGAAGACACGATGCAGGAAGTCCTGATGAAGTCATTGCCGTACTTGCCGCAGTTCACAAGCTCCAAGGCTCTGGCTGTCTGGTTGTACAAAGTGGCGAAGAACTGCTGCCTTATGAGCCGGCGCAAGAGCAGGTTCGCACCCAAGGTAGAGTTGTCTCTCGAACAGTTGATGCCGGACCGGGACGATCTGGAACGGCTTGACGGCGGAGTGGTAGTCAGCCCGGAGAGTGCCGCCATTCGTGGGGAGCAGGACCAACGCGTGCGCGAGGCAGTTCGAAGGCTTCCGCCCCACTACAGGATTGTGATCGTACTGCGCGACATGGAAGGTCTCACCGAGGAGGAAGTTACTGAGATTACCGGCCTGCGCCCGGGGACAGTTCGTGTGCGGTTACACCGGGCTCGCCTGTTTGTCCGAAAAGAGCTGGCTAAGCTAAACCGTCACCCAAAAAGCCGGGGCAGCTCCGGAGAGCAGGCGGCTCCGGTGCGACGCAGCCGCTGCAAGAGGATATTCTCCGGGTTGTCGGACTATCTCGATGGCCAACTGGACGACTTCTCGTGTGAGGAGATGGAGACTCATCTGAACGGTTGCGTGCCATGCAAAGAGTTCCTGCGGAGTTTGGAGACGACCATTACGAGCTGCCGAAACACCTCCGCCGAATATCCTGATCCGGATAAGGCGGCTGCGCTTCGCAAGCAACTACTGGGAGCTTACAGCCGGGCTCTGGCCAAGGCTGGGAAGTGAACCGGCGGGCTTGAACACGACGGCGGAGTTTTGCTCCTATGTCACCACTGCGGAACACGGAAGCCGTGAGTCATGCCGTTTCGCGTCAACTTAGGGCTGCAGGTTATCCGTGGCAGCAGGAAGCGGTGTCGGAGCCAGCCTGTTTTGCGCAACAGCATCCTTTGCCGCTGTGTCCCTCGGAGGTAGAAGCCGCTGGTTGTAGCTGCAGATGCTCGAACATCTCTAGTGCCTGTTGTCCGCTGATATTTGGAGGAGCAACCCAGCCGCGGACATTTGTCTCCTTCAAATGAGCTAATGCCCCGTTACCGATCCCGTTGAAGATTGCGTCGGTGCAGCCGTGACTGGCAACTAGATCGGCAACGCTCTTGCCATTGGCTGCTTCATTTTTCAGAAATACAAATGCATGACTCTCGGTGTCCGCCGCCATGACCCATTCGGCCTTGCCAAAATGCGCTGACATGGGTGCCTTAACATGATTCTCCGACATCATTACCGCTACTCTGCTCATTGGGATCGTCCTCGTTCCAAGCTGCTCAAATTGGGGTCGGCTTGAAGGGAAAGCCTGCAAGTGTTCCTCTAGATGTAATATACATCTAGAGAGAGCTTTCGACCTCAGTACAGGAAGGCAGACTGCAGACCGCAATGCCAATCGATCGCAAATCAGGATCCGATATCAGCGCGTCCGAAAAGGGGTCTAGGCGGGTTGGATGCCGGCAGCCGGGCATGGGCCATCCCTGCACTTGTGCAATGGGCAATGTCTCGAGGTTTGTCGAGCCGGTGGTATTGCGGATTCTCAAAGAGAAGAAGAAATCATATGGCTACGAGATCGCCGAGTTCCTGACCCAGTACGCTCTCACTGACGCTACGATCGAGGGGGCGGCACTCTATCGAACGCTTCGAACTCTGGAAGCGAACGGTTACGTCAGTTCGACATGGGACGACGGTGACGGCCCCGCGAGGCGCAATTATTCGCTGACGAGGGCGGGCCATACACATCTCCGCGACTGGGCGCATCTCTTGAAGGCGCTGGGCAGGGAGATGATCGCATTTCACCGGGAAGTCACCGCGCGGCAGGCCCCATGAAGATGCCGCGCGTTTGCAGTGTTGGCATTTGCGCGCAGGCGTCGCATCTATTAGCTAACGATAACCAGTCATGCTGAACGAATAGTAGGAGATTTCATGTCGAACCAGGGTGGAGTGGCGGAGGGGGACCTGCTCTTAGCAGAGACAATCGATTGCAACGCAGAGAGCAACCTGAGCGTCGGTACCGATCCATTGCTGCAGAACCCACGCGCGACCGCACCCCTGAATCCTGCGTGCGTCGTGTGTGGGCAAGAAAACCCTTGTGGACTGCATCTGGAGTTTCAGTCTAACGGCGATGTCTCCATGGCAAATTGGACGGCCTCCGCCGGGTGGGAGAGCTTCAAGGGGGTCATTCATGGAGGGGTCATCTGCGCGGTTCTGGACGAAGCCATGTCCCAGGCGATCATCGCCGCTGGGTATGAAGCCTTGACGGCGGAGATGAGGATTCGTTTTCGTAAGAAGGTCAACGTGAACGATGTACTCCGTGTTCGGGGCTGGGTGGTCGGCGTCCAGAAAAGAAAGATTGTGGCGGAGGGCAGCCTCACCTCCGCGGACGGAGTAGAAAGGGCGCACGCCTGGGCGACGTTCCTGGCGACCGCGAGTTCCGAGGTTCGAACCAGATGCCCACCGCGTTCAACGGCGGGGTAAGAGCGATTGCACCTGGATTTCGATCTTGCTCAGATTCGTCTCGCCCTGAAATTCTGCGCGAATGTGTCCCCCGCACGGAATCTTTGCGTATCGAAGAGTGGCCGGATATACCGAGTAGTCCAGACGTTTGCTATCGTCTCGCCACGACCCTCGCCTGTCCAAAACAGGTACCGAGGGTTGCTGTTATCGAGGTCAAGAATCTCCTCAGCGACAGCGGGAGGAATAGGAACGCTGACATCCGTTCCCGTCTTTGTTCGACTTGTGGTGACGCGATAGACGCCATCTTCACGCAGAACGATTCTGTTCCGCTCCAACGTTGCAACGTCCCGGATGCTAAGTCCACTCCACCTCATGAGCAGGATCAGGGCGCGAAGCCTGTCCCTCGCCTTCCCTGTCGTTCCTGTCTTGCCGTCCCATCGCTTCGTTGATGTGAGCGAGCAAACGGGTGAACTCTTCAGCGGTCAAGGGCAGTGTCTCCGGCTCGTCTACCTTGAAGCGAGTCACGGCGGGTTACCCGCTCCAGCCATTGTGCTTCGTAGCAATAGCGCAGGAACGAGCGGAGACGCTCACGACGCTTCTGGCGGGTGATGGATGAGGGGTACAGCGTCGACCAGTCGGAGGCGAACATCGTGAGCACGTCCGCTGTCAGTCCCCTGACCGTGTAAATGCTGCTTGCGTCACAGAACGTCCGGAGTCTGTTGAGCAACAGGCGGTATCCACGACGACGGAGTCAGACAGTCCCTGCGTCGCCTTGTCGGTGATGAACACCTGAATTGCTTCGGCAAGGAGCTTCGTGGAGGAGTCCACTTTCAATTGCTCCGCCGCACGTCCGGAGAGTTGGTCTCAAGATCGCGCTTCACCTGCTCGGCCTCCGCCCAGCTTCGGGTGTCGGCCTTGCGGCGGTATTGCTTGCCGCCCTGCGACCAGCGCAGGTGCTTGCGGCAGTTGCAACGCTTCGCAGTCTCATCGGCGGAGTATTTGCAGCCGGGTGCGTGCCGCACATAAATGGTGATGAGTGGCGCCGTTGTCGTGCTCATTGCGCTGCTTTTCCGGGGCGCAAATGGACTGTGCCAATTTTGCGCTCCCGACTTCGGCAGCACAGAATTAGCACAATTTGTATCGCCCTGTTTACTGTTGCTTTTTTTCAACTACTTATGATTGGGGCGGCTAGTGGGGGTCGAACCCACGACATCCGCTGCCACAGAGCGGCGTTCTGCCACTGAACTATAGCCGCCGTATACTCGTATTATACCATTGGCGCACTCTGGCGCGGACGGGCCGGCGCGGGTGCAACGGGCCAACCAGACGAACGGCGAGCGGCGGCCAGCCGGAGGAGATTTTGATGGAGCTGACCAGCAAGCCCGAGATCCTCTCCCCGCGCATGCGCCGCGGCGGCAAGGCGTTCGACGACGAGAATCTCGACCTGCTTTCGCACCTGCTGGATGATTACTTCCGCATCCCCGGCACCAGCATCCGGTTCGGGCTGGACGGAATCGTCGGCTTCATTCCGGGCGTGGGTGACGCCATCGGCGGCATCGCGTCCTGCATCATTATTGTCGCGGCCTGGATGCGCGGCGTCTCGTACGTGGTCCTGGCGCGGATGCTCGCCAACTGGGGTATTGAAGTGCTGTTGGGGACCGTCCCGGTGCTCGGCAATCTATTCGACATCGCCTGGAAGGCCAACCGCCGCAACTATGCACTGCTCACCGGCAGCCTCGCCGATCCGCAAGGCGTCAAGCGCCGGAGCTGGCTCTTCTTTGCTGTGCTGTGCCTCATCTTCGCGGCGCTGCTCGTCCTGCCCATGCTGCTGTTCGCCTGGCTGTCCATCCATCTGCTGCATGGCCTCTCTACGCTTTCCACGCCATAGGGACACCTCATTCGCTTTCCCACTGGAATACGTCTTCCATCTTCACTCCGAATGCGGCGGCAAGGCGAAAGGCGAGCACCAGCGAAGGTGCGTACTTCCCGGCTTCCAGGGCGATGATCGTCTGCCGCGCCACGCCTACGCGCTCCGCCAGTTCCTGCTGCGTGATCTCGCCATGCTCGAAGCGCAGCCTGCGGATGCGGTTCTTGAGCTGTTCGGTCTCAGAGGGCGTCATCGCTGCCGCTCCGCTTGAACTGCACAAGAATGGCAATCGACTGGGTCACGGTGAAGATAATCATCCCAGCAAAAACTAACCCCGGCAGGAACCCGACGGGAAGCGTTGTCTGGTGACGAACGTAGCTGAGGACAGCCCACACCCCCATGCACGAAAACACAAATACCTCCCAAAACAGAGCCATGCCGATCATCGCTGCGCGCTGCTGGATGAGCGCTTCGCGTTCGTCCAGTTTGACCCGGGAGCGGCAGCGCCGGTCATAGAGGAAATAGGAGCCGAACCCCCACAGGCCGCAGATGCCGAACAGACCCAGCGCAGGCACTGCTGCTACCGCCAGCGATTTGTGAAAATACCAGGCCAGCAGTGGAACCGCCGCGCTGTAGAGGACCACAACTGCAGCGAACACTGCGAGATTGAACCAGGCCAACTTCTGGAGCGGCGCTAAAGGAATGCTGTCTTTCATACTGCCTCCGTTCGTTGTAGAGTTCGCACAGTCATATACAACGAACATAATGTAATTTATAGCGTACATTTTGTCAAGTATAAAAGACCAAGCTTCTTCCCCTTTCCATATGTGTAACGCGATTCGCTGCTTCGCCGCTTGCTGCGGCCATGCAGCGGGTCCGAAAGCCGGCGGCACGTAGACCATGGCAGTCCATACGGTAAGATTGAAAAGTCGGGGCGTAGCGCAGCCTGGTAGCGCATCTGCTTTGGGAGCAGAGGGTCGTCAGTTCGAATCTGACCGCCCCGACCAAGCAAATCTTATCGAGAATACGAGGGATTTCTCTGATTTCGGTCACCCGCCGGCGTCTTTCGCCTACACGCCTGGAGTCGATTTTGAGATGGTGTGGTCCTTCGTAAATTCTCAACTGAATGATCACCTGAGAATCTGTTGAGCAAACACTGCAATTCTTGCAGAGCGAACCTGCGTGATGAGGCGCTTGAATTGTTTTGATAGGCGCCAATCGTTTGAGTCAGTCAACGAACTCACCAGTTTGAGCACACCTGTGCCGCCACACCAGTCGATGAGTACCCCGGCGATGACGACCGATTGCAGCTGCCCTGCGGCGCATCGATTCTTTCTGACATTCATTTGTCGCACCGCAATCATCGGTCTAGACATTGCAGATGCTACGCTTAATTTTCAAGACAACTACTGCACCTGGAAACCGAGAACCTATCCATGAAACCGCCACATCAGGTTGAAGAATGATTACACGTCGCCGCTTCTTTCAGAACGCCTCGGCAACATCCATTGCATTTGCCCTCCCGCCGGTTTGTCAGTGGGCGTCGGCGCAGGTGCCAAACGTCTATCGCAATCCGATCATGGGCGGCGATCATCCGGATGCGAGTCCCATCCGGGTAGGCGACGAGTTTTACCTGACTCATTCGAGCTTCGATTATGCTCCCGGCCTGCTGATCTGGCATTCATTGGATCTGATCAATTGGCGTCCCGTCGCCGCTGCCCTGCGGCGTTACTATGGCAGCATTTGGGCTCCCTACCTGTGTGAACACGAGGGCCGCTTTTTTATCTACTTCCCGTCGGATAATCACCTCTTCGTCGTTCATGCCGCTCATCCGACTGGGCCCTGGAGCGAACCTATCGCTCTCGGCATCTCCGCGATCGACCCCGCACATATCGCCGAAAACGGCCGGCGCTTCTTGTACATGAACGGCGGTCAAATGGCGGAGTTGACAGCCGATGGTCTCGCCGTCAAATCTCCTCCGCGAGCTGTCTTCGAGCCTTGGCCGATACCGACCACAACACGTATGGAATGCACCTGCCTTGAGGCTCCTAAATTGCTGGAGCACAATGGTTACTTCTATCTTAATGTCGCGGAAGGCGGCACTGGCGGGCCCGCTACCAGTCACTCCGTTGTCAGTGCCCGGAGTAGGCATGCTGAGGGACCATGGGAGTTCTCTCCGTACAATCCCGTACTCCATACGCAGTCCCGGGACGACCGTTGGCTAAGCCTGGGCCACGGGCGTTTAGTCGATACGTCTGACGGGAAGTGGTACATGACGGTACACGCTTACGAAAACGGCTATCGCACTCTGGGACGGCAGTTGCTCTTGCTTCCAGTGGAATGGACAGCGGACGGCTGGTTTAGAGTTCTGCCGGAGATCGCGGCGGACTCCGCCATTCCGATGCCCGTGTCCAGCAAAAGCCAAGAGCCGTTCCTAGATCCCTCGGACGGATTTGAGAGTCCAGAGTTAGGCCTCCAATGGGGCTTCTGGCATGAGTACGATCCGACGCGCTTTGAAACGGGAAAGGGGTTTCTTCGACTTGCTGCCCGGGGAAGCAATCTTCAGAACACGTCGGTCCTTGCCAACCCTGTAGGCGGACATGCCTATACGATCGAGGTGGATGTCGAGATTGAACCGGGTTGCGAGGCGGGGCTACTACTCTTCTACAACCCTGAGCACGCGACAGGGATCACATTGGGGCCAGGAGGAATCGACGCACGCATGGGGAACGGGCTCATCTTCACGCACCCGCAAGACGGAGCAACACGCGCAACGCTCCGCATTGTGAATGATCGGCAGGAAATTGACTTCTATTTCCGGCGCCCCGATCAAGGTTGGCAGCGGGTTCCGGAATCGGCTGAAATTTCGGGGATGCAGCACAACGTGCTCGGCGGTTTTCTTGACGTGAGACCGGCCCTCTCGGCCTGGGGAACTGGCAACGCAATCTTTCGCAGCTTTCGATACTGGCCAGAGACGAATATCCCAAGGTAACGACGTCAGGCTGCCTTTCGACAAGGAAACCCTAACTTCCAAACTCATCGAGATCGATTCCGGAAGCAATTGAGAGTAGGGTTGAGGAGGAAATAATTTGACATGGCCCGAGTCCGGAGATTCGGCTGAGGACGAATCTCAAGCATGGAAAGACTTCGTAGATGAGCACCTTATCCAAGAGCCAACAAGTTGGATCTTCTCGTCGAGGGTCATTTCCTGAAGCCCGAGTTTTGTTTTTTGAGTGTGCCCGGTAACCCCTCTATGAGATTGTTCGCTTTCGCCTGTGCCTTGTTGTTCTGCCAACCTGCCATCTCACAGCAAAAGGTCATTTACACGGACCCGTCCGCTCCCGCGGAGGCCAGGATCACGGACCTCCTCGCGCGCATGACGATCGAAGAAAAGATCGATGCCCTCGGCACAAATCCAACTGTGCCGCGACTCGGAGTGGCTGCAACCGGGCATGTGGAGGGCCTGCATGGTCTCGCCCTCGGGGGACCTGGAGGCTGGGAAGGACGCAATCAGACCGTCATTCCGACCACGCAATTTCCCCAGGCGCGCGGCCTTGGTCAGACCTGGGATCCGGAGTTGCTGCAAAAGGCCGCGGCCGTCGAAGCCTACGAAGCGCGCTTTGCGTTCAACAAGTATCACCGCGGCGGCCTGGTCGTCCGCGCCCCCAATGCCGATCTCAGCCGCGACCCGCGGTGGGGCCGGAGCGAAGAGTCCTACGGAGAAGATCCCTTCCTGGTGGGCACGATGGCGACTGCCTTCAGCCGTGGCCTGCAAGGAGATGGCTCTTACTGGAGGACCGCCTCCCTGCTCAAGCACTTCCTCGCCAACAGCAACGAGGACGGCAGAGGCGGTTCGTCCTCGGACTTCGACATAAGGCTCTTCCACGAGTACTACGCGGTGCCATTTCGCATGGCCATCGAGCAGGGCAAGGCCAACGCCTTGATGGCTTCTTACAACGCCTGGAACAAGGTTCCCATGACTGCCAATCCTGTGCTGCGCGACGTCGTCATGCAGGACTGGGGCTTCGATGGCATTATCTGCACCGACGCCGGCGCGCTGACCAATATGGTGAAGGAACACCATGCCTTCGCGTCGCTGCCCGAAGCGGCCGCGGCGGCAATGCACGCAGGCGTTAACCAGTTCCTGGATGCGTACAAGCCAGCCGTGCAGGATGCACTCAAGCTAGGCCTGATCACGGAGCAGGACATCGACCGCAACCTGCGCGGGGTCTTTCGCGTGATGTTGCGACTGGGCATGCTCGATCCCAACTTCAGGGGGCCTGACGCTCGCATCGGATTCGACACCGAGGTAAAAGAAGACCCGTGGATGCAGCCCGAGTCTCAGGCACTGGTGCGGAAGGTGACTGAGGAGTCGATCGTTCTACTCAAGAATGAAGCTAGCCTGCTGCCCCTCGACAGCAGGCAACTGAAGTCCATCGCCGTCATCGGGCCTCTCGCCGGCAAGGTTGCATTGGATTGGTACAGTGGTGCTCCGCCCTACACCGTCACTCCCCTGGAAGGCATTCGAGCCCGCGCAGGATCGAGGGTAAAAGTGGAGTATGCGGATGGCAGCGACCTCGGCCAGGCCGCCGCTCTCGCCAGGCAATCTGATGTAGCCATCGTACTGATTGGCAATCATCCCACCTGCGATGCGGGTTGGATGAAGTGTCCTGTCCCCAGTGACGGCAAGGAAGCGGTCGACCGCAAGAGCCTGACGCTCGCCCAGGAAGACATTGCCAAAGCTGTGCTTGCGGCCAATCCGAAGACGGTGGTTGTCCTGCAGGCCAGCTTCCCTTACACCACCGTGTGGACGCAGCACTCCGTCCCCGCGATCCTCGAAATGACCCACAACAGCCAGGAACAGGGCAATGCCCTCGCCGACGTGCTCTTCGGCGACTACAACCCAGCAGGACGTCTGACACAGACCTGGGTCAGTTCGGAGTCAGACCTCCCTGCAATGATGGATTACAACATCCGCCACGGCCGCACCTATCTTTACTCTCGGGCGAAGCCGCTGTACGCGTTTGGCTACGGTCTCAGCTATACGAGGTTTGCATACTCGCACCTGCAAGTGAGCAAAGCGACCATCGGACCGAGGGATGCTCTGAGAATCACCGTAGATGTCAGAAACACAGGCGTCCGCGATGGCGACGAAGTCGTTCAGATGTATGTCGCGCACCACGGATCGAGTGTCGAGCGCCCGATCGAGGAACTCAAGGGCTTCCAGCGGATTTCCTTGAAGGCCGGCGAGAGTCGAACCGTGTCTCTGCCGCTCGCCGCGACGGATCTCGCGTACTGGCAGGAGAGTACGCATACCTTCACTGTTGAGCCGGATTCCGTCGAGATCAGCGTCGGCGGCTCATCGGATAACCTGCCACTCCGGACAACCATTCAGGTGACTCGGTAGGCACATAAGGCAGCCAGAAGAAATGGAATTGCAAGGAGCATCAGAATGGCAGTAATTGACTCATTGAAATCGGTACGCGGCGGCACCCTGGGATGGATCGTGATCGCCTATGCGGGACTTGCCGCCTTCTCGGCGTCGGCCCAACAACTCACCCTTGCGCGTGGCGAAGCGACGGTGGTCGTTGAAGCTTACGCTCCCAACGTCGTGCGCGTGAGTCTCAGCCTGCAAAAGGCAAGCGCACTCGCAGGCCCGGGCTACGGCATCGTGGCGAAGCCTCAACCCTCGGGATGGACAGCCACGTCGGATGCCTCCGGAGACACCTTGCAGTCGTCTCGCATGATCGTGAAAGTGTCGCCCCAAGGCGCGCCTGACAAACCGACAGGGACCGCGGCCGACATCGCCAAGTTCTTCAACGGCTCCACTCCCGGGGTTGGCATTTCGATCAAGACGCCGGAAGGAGCCACTCTACTGAACATGCAAGGCTGGCAGATGTCCGTGCCAAACCATAAGGACGGCAATGCCGACGTCCTTTATGACCGCCGGCCCTCCGACGACCCCTTCTTTCAAGTAGGCGCCTCTTTCGCCGCTCCCGCCGACGAACATTATTACGGCCTGGGACAGAACCAGGAAGGCTATCTCGACCGCCGCGGCCACGTCGTCCGCTGCGCCCACGACTACAACGCTCCGGGCGGCCAGAGCGTGTGCGTTCCCTTCGTGGTTACCAATAAAGGCTACGGCCTGGTGTGGGACAATCCTTCGCGTACCACGGTCGCGTTCGCCCTCAACGACTCCACCCGCTGGACTTCCGACGTGGGACAGCGCGTCTCGTTCTTTGTCATCGCCGGCAAATCCTACGACGAAATCTACTCCGGCTACCGCCTCCTCGCCGGAGACACTCCCATGCTGCCCAAGTCCGCTTACGGCTACATCCAGTGCAAGCAACGTTACTCCAGTCAGGAAGAGTTGATGGCCGTCGCCAAAGGCTATCGCGACCGTCACCTTCCCATCGACGACCTCGTCATCGACTGGTTCCACTACACAAAAATGGGTGAGATGGACATGGATCCGGCGAAGTGGCCAGACCCCGTCGCGATGAACAAGCAACTGCACGCGATGAACTTTCACGTCATGATCAGCGTATGGCCCCGCTTCATCCCCGAGGACCGCTACTACTCCACCGTCCTCAGCAACGGCTGGTTCGAGAAGCTCGCGGACGGCACGCCCACCAACGGCTTACCCTACGATCGTGCAGGTTCGGACATCGACACCACCAGCCCCGCAGCGGCCAAATGGTATTGGAATATTGTGAAGGAGAACTACGTCGCGAAAGGCTTTGATGCCTTCTGGGCCGACGAGACAGAACCGGACCTCCCTCCCAACGGAAGCTTCTTCCACGTTGGGCCTGGAACCGAATTCTTCAACGTCTACCCACTCTTCCATACCGGGGCGTTTTATAACGGAATGCGCGCGGATACCAGTCAGCGTGCACTCATTCTGGCTCGCGATGCCTATCTCGGCGCGCAGCACAATGGGACCATCTTCTGGTCGTCCGACATCAGCGGCAACTGGGACACTCTGAAGCGCCAAGTTCCCACCGGCATCAATTTTGTCGCGTCCGGCATGCCCTATTGGAGCACTGACATTGGCGGCTGGCAGTATCTGCCTGGGTACCACAAGCCCGACCGGCCCGTCCTCATCGATCCCTCCGACGCCCGCGCTGAGGTCGGCCACGACGACGACTATCCGGAACTCTATGTCCGCTGGTTCGAGTACGGCGCCTTCCAGCCGAACTTCCGCAGCCACGGCAGCCGTCCCGAAAATGAAGTCTGGTCCTATGGCAAACAAGCCGAGCCCATTCTCGAAAAATATCTGCGTCTCCGCTATGAATTGATGCCCTACCTCTACTCCCTGGGCTATCTCACCCATCAAACGGGGGCGCCCTTCATGCGCGGCCTCTTTATGGACTTCGGTAACGATCCAAAGGTCGCCGACATTGGCGATGAATACATGTTTGGCCCCGCGATCCTCGTCGCACCCGTCACCGAGCAGGGACGCACCAGCCGCGAGGTCTACCTTCCCGCGGGAACCGACTGGTACAACTTCTGGACGAATGAGCGGATCCAAGGCGGCCAGACGATCACCGTAGAGGCGCCTATCGATGTGCTTCCCCTCTTCGTTCGCGCGGGGTCCATCCTTCCGCTGGGAACCGCCGTCGAGAGCACCAACGACGCACAGAAGATCGCAAAGCTGCGCGTTTATCCCGGGGCGGACGGAGACTTCGATCTGTATCGCGATGACGGCACGACGTATGCCTACGAGCAGGGAGAGTTCCAGATATCCCATCTCCATTGGTCCGACTCTTCGGCGAAGCTCACCCAGACGGGGGCTGCCGTCGGATCTGCTTCCCCCTCCGCGCCCGTTGAGATCGTCAGTGCCGCCACTCGATAGCGGAGACGGCATCAGCGTGAAACCCTTGGCCGGTTTCAGCCAAAAACCGGGGCGTAAATCAAGGCTGGGTCATTCGCCTCGATTACGCCCCTGACGGGTAGTCTACGCCACCAACTGTCTTTACAAGTGCGCTTCCATGATCCTGGTCAGAACCTCACGACCCGGACGGGTACGCTCCTGGGACAGCGTTGCGAGAGGCTCGTCGACCATGTTGAGCAGAGTCGCGAAGTCCGGCTTCTGCGTGTCGATATAGAACACGCCGGTCAGAACCTCGCCCTTCTCGTGCACATCCATCAGCATCTTTACGGCGGTAGCCTTGTCGGTTGGATCGTAGTCCTCGTGGATCTTGCGCAGACGCATGTGCGACCCATCATGCAGTTGAACGTCGACTGTGGTATTGGCGTCGTACTCCACGGCAATGTCGTCGAAATACGGCACGAATCCAACTTCGCTGACGGCCTCTTCATGCTCCTGCATGTACTTGTAACTCTTCGTGGAACCCTCGTGGTCGTTGAAGGTGACGCATGGCGAGATCACATCGAGCAGCACTGTTCCCTGGTGCGACAGCGCGGCCTTCAGCATGGTGGAGAGCTGCTTCTTGTCGCCGGAGAACGAGCGCCCGACAAACGTCGCGCCCATCTGGATCGCGAGTGCGCAGATGTCGATCGCAGGCAGATCGTTGACAACGCCGGTCTTCAACTTGGATCCGATATCGGCGGTTGCAGAGAACTGGCCTTTGGTCAGTCCATAAACGCCGTTGTCCTCGATGATGTAGATCATTGGCACATTCCGGCGCATCAGGTGGATGAACTGGCCCATTCCAATCGATGCGGTGTCGCCGTCGCCGCTGACGCCGATGGAGCGCATCGTCTTGTTGGCTAGCAGAGCGCCCGTGGCAACCGAGGGCATACGGCCGTGAACCGAGTTGAAGCTGAACGAGCGCGACATGAAGTATGCCGGCGACTTGGAGGAGCAGCCGATGCCGCTCATCTTCATCACGCGCTCGGGCTGGACTCCCATCTCGTAGAAAGCCTCCGTGATGCGCTCCGAGATGGCGTTATGTCCGCAACCCGCGCAGAGGGTAGTCTTGCCGCCCCGGTAGTCCAGAATCTGGAGTCCGATGCGATTCGTCTTGATTGGCTTGGGTGTGACTGGCGTGGTCGACATGATTACTTGCTCGCTCCTTCTTGTGTGGCGATTACTGAGGTGACCGAGCGTGCGTCGATCGGCAGTCCATTGAAGTGCAGAACCGAATGCAGCTTGACCGTCTGAACCGGATCAAGATCGATCTTCAGAAGGTTCAGCAATTGGGCGTCGCGGTTCTGCTCCACCACGTAAACCCGATCATGCTGAGCAACAAACTCGTGAATCTCCTGCGTGAAGGGGAACGCGCGTACGCGAAGATAGTCGGTCGAAATCTGGTTCTCGCGCTCCAACTGATCGCGACTCTCGACCACCGCCCAGTGGCTGGTGCCGAAAGCGATGATCCCGACCTTCTCCGTACCTGTGCCCTCGACTTTAGGCTTCGGAACCAGCGTCCTCGCGGTCTCGAACTTCCGCAACAGCCGCAGCATGTTGTTCTCGTAGTCGTCGGGACGCTCCGAATACAGCGCCTTCTCGTTGTGACCGGATCCGCGAGTGAAGTAGGCAGCCGAAGGATGGTCCGTTCCGGGCAGCGTGCGGTATGGGATCCCATCACCGTCGACGTCCTTGTAACGGGCAAACCCGCCGAGTTCCTCGAGCTGCTTGGCGTTGAGCACCTTGCCACGCGCGATCGGCTTCTCCGGATACTCGAACGGCTCCGACATCCAGTTGTTCATGCCCAGGTCGAGGTCCGACAGCACGAAGACCGGCGTCTGCAACTGCTCTGCCAGCTCGAAGGCCTCCATACCAAACTCGTAGCACTCCTTGACCGAACCCGGCAGCAGGATCACGTGCTTCGTGTCCCCATGAGAGATTCCGGCGACAAAGGAGAGGTCGGCCTGTGAGGTGCGGGTCGGCATTCCTGTGGAGGGTCCCGTGCGCTGGATGTCGAAGATCACGCCTGGAATCTCAGCCCAGTAACCGAGCCCGGCAAACTCCGCCATCAGCGAAATGCCCGGACCCGACGAAGCCGTCATCGCACGCGCACCTGCCCAGCCCGCGCCCAGAACCATGCCGATCGCGGCAAGCTCGTCTTCTGCCTGCACAATCGCGAAGGTCGCTTTGCCATCCGGCTCGACGCGGTGCTTCTTCAGCAGGTCGATCACGTTCTCGACCACCGAAGAAGACGGCGTGATCGGGTACCAGCCAACCACCGTGACACCGGCGAACATCGCTCCCAACGCGGCAGCCGCGTTGCCATCGATGATGATCTTGCCGTCTGTGGCATTCATCTTCTCGACGACGTAAGGGTCCTGCTTGGTCAGCGTGGTCGTGGCGTAATCGTAGCCGACGCGCACCGCGTTCAGGTTCAGTTCGGCCGCCTTTACCTTCTTGGCAAACTGCTTGCGAACCGTTTTCTCGACCGACTCCATGTCGATAGAAAGCAGTTTCGCCGCGATGCCGACATAGACCATGTTCTTGACCAGCTTGCGGAGCTTGGCCTCCGCGCCCGTGGTAGCGGCGAGTTGGTCGAATGGCACCGCATAATATGCGAGGTCCGAGCGTAGTTCATTCAGCTTGAGCGACTCGTCATAGATCACCGCGCCGCCGGAGCCGAGCGAAAGCACGTCCTCGCGGGCGGTCTCCGCGTTCATCGCGATCAAAATGTCGATGTCGGTCTTGCGCGCGACCCAACCGTGCTTGCTGACGCGAATGGTGTACCAGGTGGGAAGCCCCGCGATGTTCGAAGGAAAGAGATTCTTTCCCGAGACGGGAACGCCCATGCTGAAGATGCTGCGCAACAGAACGCTATTGGCGGACTGCGAACCAGAGCCGTTGACCGTAGCAATCTGAATTGAAAAATCGTTGACGATCTGTTTTGCCGTACCCGCAGGCTCCGATGTTGGCTCGGCCTGTATCAAAACTTGACTGGTAGTCATTTAAGAACGAATCCCTTCCATGTGTAGATACCTTTTCAATCGCAGACTCCAGGCAAGCATACGATCGACATTCAAATCTTTGAGTTGCTTTGCCCTCGCACCCAATGGTTCGCCCCGAGTCGCGCGCTTACAGGCATCTCGGCAGCTTCCACCTCATGTATTGTATTCCAGCCGAACCGAGCGATGAGGTGTAGATTTCGATTCCAACCGCATGGCACGAGCCCGTTAATCCTACGCAAGTCACTGAAAAATAAACCGTTACTCGACTAGCGAACACCCATCACACAGAAGTTGTGTACGGCGTCGCACCTTAAGCTTGCCTGAAAGCCTTAGCCTTGCCTGACGCCACCCCAGGTTGAGTGACTCATTCGCGATGCTCCGCGGAATATTTCCTTTCTCAATCGTTATTGCGACGCTGGCTGACGCAGCGTGTAGCTGCTCAGAGTCTTGATGTAGTTGCCCCGTTCAAATGCTGAGGGATCGGGTACGGCGCGGCGACTCAGGCTACCCCGCATCTGCCGAATCGATTCGTATTCGTGCTCTTCCATCCAGCGGATCAAATCGGATTGCATCGTCGTCAGATGCGAAATGCCTTTGGCCAGAAGTGCCGACGCGGTCATGGCCACTTGCGCTCCAGCCATGACGGACTTCAACACCCCTTCCGCATTGTGGACGCCGCCCGTGACCGCCAAATCCGCACGCACGTCTCCATAGAGGATCGCAACCCAGTGCAACCGGAGCAACAACTCTTCCTGGCGACTTAGTGTGAGCTTTGGACTCACTACCAGATTGTCGATATCGAAATCCGGCTGATAAAAGCGGTTGAACAGCACAAGCCCGTTTGCGCCGGCGCGATCGAGTTCCATCGCCAGATGCGGAATGCTCGTGTACTGCGGAGACAGCTTCACCGCAATCGGGATCGTCGTGGCTTCCTTCACCCGGCGCACCAGCGTAACGATTCCCTTCTCAATCGTGGCACTGTTGTCGCTGAATCCGGTTGAGAGCGAGTAGGTATTCAATTCAATCGCGTCCGCCCCGGCCTGTTCGATCTCCTTGGCGAAGCGCACCCATCCGCTGGCGGTAGCCCCATTCAGACTGGCCAGGATGGGAATGCTGCATGCGCTCTTGGCGCGACGAATATGGCTGAGATAGACATCTTGCCCCTGGCGGAAGTCTTCGTGCGCCGGAAAGTAGCTTAGCGATTCCGCGAAGGATTCGGTGCCGCGGTCGAGGTCCTGCTCCAGCGCGTTGCTTTCGAGTGTGAGTTGCTCTTCAAAGATCGAAGGAAGCACCACGGCCGCCGCCCCGGCATCTTCCAGCCGCCGAACGTTCTCCAGCGACTCCGTCAGCGGCGAAGAAGAAGCCACCAGCGGACTCTTTAGTTTGAGTCCCAGATACGTAGTTGTGAGATCCATCATTTGGCGACCACCGTCCCGAGAGGCGCGATCTTCCCCTCCGGTTCAGGAGGCGCGATGTGGGGCGATTCCGAGCGGCCCGGCATCGCGGCGCGGCCGGAGTAAACCCTCCACGAGCGCTCCACGTCATCCTGCGCTTCCTGCAGCAACTTCTTCGCAACGTCCGGATGACTGCGCGCCAGCATGGTGTATCGAGCCTCGTGATAGGCGTACTGCTTCAGAGGAATCGACGGCGCCTTCGAGTCGAGCAGGAATGGATTCTTGCCCTCGGCTCGCAGCGCTGGGTTGTAGCGCATCAGCGGCCAATACCCGGAGAGGACTGCATTCTTCTGCTGCTCCATCCCATAAGTCAGGTCATACCCATGCGCGATGCAGTGGCTGTAGGCGATGATGATCGCCGGACCGTCGTAGGCTTCCGCCTCCTGGAAGGCCTTCACCGTCTGCATGTCGCTGCCGCCCATCGCGACGCGCGCGACGTACACCGATCCATAACTGACGGCCTCCATCGCGAGGTCCTTCTTGCTGTTCGGCTTGCCACCTTCGGCAAACTTCGCTACGGCGCCCCGAGGTGTCGCCTTGGACATCTGTCCGCCGGTATTCGAGTAGGTCTCCGTATCGAGCACCAGCACCTTGACGTTCTGGCCCGATCCAAGCACGTGGTCGAGCCCGCCAAAGCCAATGTCGTACGCCCAGCCGTCGCCGC
>OBLU010001489.1_pt1 | contig 21806 bp, 19 predicted proteins | sample 1518681 | NCBI WGS metagenome assembly OBLU01 (sample SAMEA3539304, study PRJEB22396) | soil metagenome | biome: tundra; feature: field; material: soil | place: USA | collected 2010-05 | depth 0.15 m
GTTGATCAGGGCCAAATTGTCACAAGAGTGGTCCACTTTTTGGGGTCAAGGTCAAGGCTTATGAGAGTTTGGTCGTGAGCTACCAGGAGGTAGTCCATGCCCAAGCGATATATGCAAGGGAGTTCCGAGGGGCCGTCTGTGCGCGACTGGTCGTCGGCGAGAAGGTGAGCTCTCTGTCCAAGGAGTTGGGGGTGTCTGAAGCAACCCTCTATCTCTGGAAGCGCCAGGCCCCTATCGGCGCCGGCCGTGCCCAAGGCGTCAAGAGCTTCGAGGCCGACGAGCTCGCCCAAGCGCACAAGACCATCGCTGGCAGAGCTGGAAGCCGTCAAGGCGCGACCGCCCTTCGACGGGAGGAGCCAATAGCCAGACGGCGACGCCCATCGTTGCCATCATCTCGACGGCAACTCTCAGGTGATTCGCACCCTTCTGGCCCATGAAGTCGATTAGCCCCTTCAGACGGTCATCCTGCCTCGCCGGGCCGGTCAGCCGGGAGAGCACCCGCGCGTCCCAATCATTGAGCTGCCGGTAAGTCAAGCCAGCGAGTTGGAGGACGTCATTGGCGGTGAACTCTGGAACTCTGGCTCTCTGTCGGCTTCAGACTGACTCTCTGCAGGCATCAGCTACCAGCGCTGATTTCAGATTTGTACGGTGGTGTTCGATTTTCGCTGAGTTCAGCCAGCCCCAGCCTCGATGGTCGCTGACGCAGCCACTCCCGCTGATCGGGGGCATCTTGCACACGTCGAGTGCCGGGTCATGGGGATACTGCCCGTTTCGAGTCCATGAGGAGCGGAGGCATGCCTTTGAGTCCAGGAAGTCACCGCGATTGGGACGTTCGCCCCTGTTGGAGCCATGCGGAAAGTCGTTGAATTGACTTGTACCCCAGTCGGCAGAAATGCCGATATCGCTGAACAGTGAGATAGTTCGATGACTCGTACCTCGATTCCAAGGCTTGCGTCCGAAGTCTCCGTTTCCCTGATCGGTGTCGGCTCCTACTTGCCGGATCGCAGAGTCTCCAACGAGGAGATCCTCGAATACCTCCATCCCGCTCGCCCCGACGGTAGGCCCCTCGAGCCCGAGTGGGTCGTCAAGCACCTTGGCATCAATGAAAGGCGGTTGGACTACGAGTTCGGCGGACGGCGCAAGCGGAGCCGGGCCGAGGGCGGACTCTATGATGGTGACTTGGCGCTCCGAGCCAGCCGCGCCGCCCTCGTCGACGCGGGGCTGGACGCCGAGGAGATCGACGTGGTGGTCCATGTGACGACCACGCCGGACCTCATCGCCTGCCAAGACCACTTTAGGTTCCTCGTGACCGAGCTCGGCTTGCGCTCCGACGCCGATCTTGTTCACCACAACCTCGGATGTGCCGGGCTGTCTTCTGGGTTTCGCAGCGCGGCGTGCTCACTCGTCTCGTTGGCACCCGCCACTGCGCTGGTGGTGGCGAGCAATTGCCCGTCTGGATACTTCGGGCCCGAGGTGCACGACTACTACTACAAGCACCAGAGCGGCTTGGGATGGTTGGCACCGCTCATGTTCGCCGACGGTGCGGGGGCATCGGTCTGGCGCTCGACTCCCCATGATGCGAAAGACGGTCCCACCGGCTTATTGTCGGTGCGCAACGAGACAAGCCCCGACGTCGGGCTGGTCACCTACCCCGGAGGTGGCTGCCTGCACCACACCTCTGCCAGCAACGTGGCCGACCACGTATTCCTGATGGACGGGGTCAAGGTTGCCGAGGTCTTCCCATCCCTAATGGCACGGGACTTCCAGATGTTGCAAGAAGACTGGCCAACCACCGTCAAACCCCTCACGGGAGCCGACTTCGACGTCGAGGCCGTCGCCCGGTGGTACCTGCACCAGGCGAACGGCGTGGTGGTCCGACAGGCGATCGAGATGCTCGGTCTGCCTCCCGATCGCGTACCGATCAGCGTCGACCACTACGGCAATACGTCAGCGGCAAGCACCCTGATCCTGCTCGACGAAGACCGCCGCGCCGGCCGCGTCGAGGAGGGCGATCTCGTCGTCTTCTTGTGGGTCGGTGCCGGAAACGGTGCCATGAACGGGTACGCAGCGGTGGCGCTTTGACCGACGGCGACACGTTGCCGGGGTGTTTTGGACCGTGGTGGTCCTCGGCGCATGGAGACTCCAAGGAGGTTGGACTGTGACTGCCGGCGGCGGTCGAACGGTGCTCACCACCGGCGCGAATTCGGGCGTCGGCCTGGCGACAGCATTGCACCTGGCGGGTCTCGGGTTCCGTTCTGTTGGCTCAGTGCGTTCGCGGCCCAAGGCGGCTCGCCTCCTCCAGGCAGCCACGAGCGCGGCTGTGAAGGTCGAGACGGTCGTCCTTGACGTGACGGATGCCGAGGGCTGTCGCGCAGTCGTTGACCGGCTGCGCCCCTGGGCTCTCATCAACAATGCCGGCTACTCGGGGGTCGGCGCGATCGAGGACGTATCCGACGAGGAGGCCCGCAACCAGCTCGAGACAATGGTGGTAGCGCCCATCCGGTTGGCCCGGTTGGCCCTGCCGCACATGCGCGCCGCCGGCCAAGGCCGCGTCGTCAACGTCTCTTCGATCTACGGGTTGACGACAACGCCCTTCAGTGGCTGGTACCAGGCGTCAAAACACGCACTCGAGGCTGCCTCCGACGCGTTACGTGTCGAGGTTGCCCGTGACGGCATCAAGGTCATTCTGATCGAGCCAGGTGGCGTGAAGACCAACATCTGGGAGGAGATGAAGGCGGACCTGGCCCGCCGCGTCGGTTCTGACTACGACTCTGAGTATGGCCGGGTCCTCACCCTTCTCGCGCCCTACAGGGCGTTCATGACTGAGCCCGAAACGGTGGCCCGGGTCATGGGCATGGCCCTTACAGCAAGGTCGCCCCGGGCGCGATACCTCGTTGGCCGAGACGCCCAGGGCGTCGCCGCTACACAGGCGCTGATCCCGACCGCGTTGAGAGATCGCATCAGTCGACTTCTGACCGGCCTTTGAGCACGACTGTGGAGTGTTCGAGGGTGCGTCCGGTTGAGATTCGGCTGTATCGCTCCGTCTTGGCGTTCGGGGACAGGCGTCACCTCCATGGCGAGCACCACCAGCTCCACTCACGCGAAGGGACCACTCCGGCCAAGCGGTCGATGGGTCATTCGGCCCTAGCCGGCGAATCTGGTTTTCCGTAGGCTCAGACGTGAAGATTCGGCCGTTCGCGAGCACGTGAATACCGGTCTCGCGAGTTGCAGAGCGCTGCTCGGGCTAGCCGCTACAGGAGGTCCGTCATGAAGGCATTGATCTACAAGGGTCCCGGCAAGAAGGCCTGGGAGGAGATGCCCGATCCGAAGATCGAACAGCCAACCGATGTGATCGTGAAGATGGCGGCCACGACCATTTGCGGCACCGACCTCCACATCCTCAAAGGTGACGTCCCAGAGGTGGAAGTCGGCCGCATCCTGGGGCACGAGGGGATCGGCGTGATCACCGAGGTGGGCGAAGGAGTCACCCAACTGGCCGTCGGCGATCGAGTCATCATCGCTTGCGTCAGTTCATGTGGGAAATGCTCGAACTGTCGCAAGGGCCTTTACAGCCACTGTCTCGACCCTGAGGGCATGGCCGGAATCGGGTGGATCTTTGGCTACATGATCGATGGGACGCAGGCCGAATACGTTCGGGTCCCGTTCGCCGAGAACTCGGTATACAAGGTCCCCGAAGGCATGACCGATGCCGAGGGCATCCTGCTCTCGGACATCCTGCCGACCGGCTTCGAGATCGGCGTGCAGTACGGACGGGTGGCCCCGGGCGATGTAGTCGCGGTGATCGGTTCCGGGCCCGTCGGTCTCTCCGCCGTTATGACAGCACGGCTCTACGGGCCGTCGAAGGTCATCGCCATCGATCTGGACAACGCTCGGCTCGCCCGGGCCGCCGACTTCGGTGCCACCGACACGGTCAACTCGGGTGATCCGGACTGGAAGGACCAGGTCCTCGCGCTCACGGACGGCCTGGGCGTCGATGTCGCCATCGAGGCAGTCGGGGTTCCCGAGACGTTCACTATGGCAACGGTCATCGTTCGCCCAGGCGGCAACGTCGCCAACATCGGTGTGCACGGCAAGTCGGTCGACCTCGCCCTCAACGAGCTCTGGATCAAGAACATCGACATCTCCATGGGTCTGGTCAACACGAACACCCTCGGGATGCTGCTGAAGCTCGTTGCCGAGCACAAGCTTCCTGCTGAGAAGTTCGTCACGCACGAGTTCTCGTTCGACCAGATACTTGAGGCCTACGACGTCTTCGGGCACGCAGCGGAGCACGACGCGCTCAAGGTTCTCATCCACTAGAGACGGTGAGTCAGCCCCGCCGAGACTGCGATCAGGGTCACCTCAGATTTCCAAATGAAGTTAGTTCCCGGATGCGTTAGGACTGAAGGTATCCAGCGATCGCTCCCGCTCGACCTCGTGGTCATCGAGCGGGAGGATCCTGGTGGGTCACGTACTGATCCACCCGCCCCCGGGCGGGACAAGAGGCACGTGCCAGGTCAAGACCGACCCACGACCTGACTCTCGATATCGAGGGTGCCGTACAGCTTTTCTGCACGTCGCAGCAGTTGACCAACCCCAACCCGCCCCCGGTGGTGTCGGTCCCGCCCATGCCACGACCATTGTCGGTCACCTGCAGCTGGCAGACCGTCATCGGCCCGGAGCATGACCGATCCTTTGCTGGGGTCAGCGTGCCGAGCGATGTTGGTGACCGCTTCTCGGAAGGTGACCAAGAGATGCTCAGCGATCTCATTGGAGATGGCGCTGTCAACCGGGCCGTCGAACACACTTCGCACCTCGAAGCCGAAGGTCCCGGCCAGTTTCCTCAAGAGCGAAACGATGCTGGCTCGAAGACCAAGTTCGGTCCCGTTCAATCCAAGCTCGTAGATGGTGTGTTCTCATCGGCCACGCGCCCACAAGGACCTTTGGGCCAAGTGCTCCGGCCACCTGGCCGATAGTGGCCGCGAGGGTGTGTGCCGTTGTAGGTCGAGTACGCGTCCACGGCCCAACGGTAGCGCCGGGAGGTTGAAATCAACGTTGATGACTGCACGTTGGTGACTAGTTCAGGCGAAATACTCCCCGCCTCCACGAAGCAAGGACCGTACGGAGTGAGCGCACGTTTCGAGGGGACCTCGCTCCCCAAGCAATGTGCGCGGCAACGTCGAGTTCCCGCGCCCGCTCCTGCTGGACGACCTGAGCCAGGGCGTAGTTCAAGGTCTGCATGGCGTACTCCCTTCTCTAGTGACTTGCCACGTTGGCGAAGCGTTCCATAGAGGTGTGACGGGCCGGGCACCGCAGATTCATCGCGGAGAGGGAAAAGGCTCCCTGAGCTGCTGAAACACTTGAGTGGTGCACGAGGTTCTACCGTCGGCGTTACGACAACGGAAGCAGTGCAACGACCAACTCCCAGAGACTCACTCGCATCGAGTCCGCCGCAAAGGGGCTGGCGATTGTCGCCTCCAAGGGCAAGCCCTTGACCGCTTTGAACGCTTGTCGCGTCCCGAGGAACCGGATGGCTGCTCATTACGTGTTTCCACTTGTCCGGGCTTGTCCTCTAGCACCCTTTCAAGGTGGTAACACGGGTTCGATTCCCGTTGGGGGTGCCATGGCTCCGGAGACGGCGGACCCGAACCCAAGCCTCAGGATTTGCCGCCCTCGTACACCTCGGTGAAGAGGCCTCCTTGGGCCGCCTCGGCGCCGGACCTCCCGCCGCCTCGACCGCGGAGCACAAACGCGATACCGACGGCGAGCACGGCTCCGGCGATCGGACCAGCCACGTAGACCCAGTATCCCGTGAAGGTGGTCGAGACCAGGTCGGGCCCGAAGGTGCGGGCCGGGTTCATGGAAGCCCCCGAGATGGGGCTGCCCCACAGACCGGCCAGTGCGATGTAGCCCCCGACCCCGAAGGCACCGATAATCCCGATGTTCTGGGCCCCGGAGGCCGTGCCCAGGATCACGCTGACCAGTCCGATGGTCAAGATCAACTCCATCCAGAAGGCCGCCAGATTGGAGTAGCCGTGGGCGGGATAGTTGGAGCCGTAGGTGGCCGACACGTTGATGACGGCGTGCAGAAAGAGCGCGGCCAGGGTGGCGCCGATCAGCTGCACCACGATGTAGCCGGGCACCCGCCGCCAGGGGAAGTCGCGGCGCAGGGCGAAGGCGATGCTGACGGCCGGGTTCAGGTGCGCGCCCGACACCTTGCCCATGAACAAGATGATGGCCATGACCATCAGCCCCGGCGCCACCACGGCGGCCTGGCGGCTGATCACGCCCGGAAAGGCGTGGCTCATCATGCCGCCACCGGCGGCGACCAGCACGAGGAAGAACGTGCCGAGCAGCTCGGAGAACAGGCGCCGCCACTCCTGATGTGGATCGTTGAAGTCGCTGATGCGGTCGATGACTCCCTGCTCGTAGCGGGTCAGCACGCCTTCGGTCGGGAGATCCTGATCGGGGCTCATGGTCACCTCATTGGTGGGCTGAATGTGGGAGAGCGGTTGCGGAACAGGTCGAACCTACCAACCCTCGGCCCAGCCGGAAGGATTCACCGGCTGGCGGCCGTGAGCCGGGCGTCGTGGTCATCGGTCAGGGCGAGCAGGGCCTCGGTGCCGTCGCGGGAAAAGCACGAGCGGTGATGTCTCCATGGTATGTCTCCTTTGTCCATTCGGCCCTTGAATCAGAGCGGAGGCGTGGATGTGGTCGCGATGAACGTCGCGTGTATCCCCGCGAAGCTCACGAACCGTGGGTTCGAAGTGGCGCGCTGACCCACGGGCTCGTCCGGCGTCCAGGTCAGAGTCCGGGGCTGCTCTGCATGATGCCCCCGTCAGCGAAGATCGTGGTGGCGGTGATGTAGCTCGCTCCGTCCCCGGCCAGGAAAGCCACGACGCTGCCGATTTCAGCCGGTTCCGCCATGCGCCCAATCGGGATCGCCGCGTCTAGCTTGGCCAACAGGGTCGGATCTGCTGCCGTGGCCGCGTTGATGGGTGTATCGACCGCGCCAGGTCCCACGCCGGTCACCGTGATCCCGTGCGGGGCCAGCTCGACGCCCGCCGTACGCGTCAGCATGCGCATTCCACCCTTGGACAAGCAGTAGGCCGTGTTGCCGGGCATGGGCCAGTCCTCATGGACCGAGGTCATGTTGATGATCCGCCCGCCGCCACCCTGCGCGATCATCTGCTTGGCAGCCACCTGGGTACCGAAAAAGGCGCTCTTAAGGTTCACCCCGAGGACGAATTCGTATTCCTTCTCGGTGGTGTCGAGCACCGAGGTCCGGGTCTCGACGCCGGCATTGTTCACCATGATGTCGAGCCGGCCGAAGGTCTTGACGGCCGAGTCCACCAGCCGTTGCAGATCCTCCACCTTGCTGACGTCAGCGTCGACACCGATGGCCTGGTCGCCGAGGGCGTCGACTTGACGCTCGAGGTCCTCGGTGGCGGCAGGATTGCTCACGTAGTCGATGACCACGTTCGCCCCGCCCCCGGCCAGCGCAAGGACGACGGCTTTGCCGATACCGCTGTTGCCGCCGGTGACGATGGCCACCTTTCCTTTGAGTGCATCCGTGGCCATGGGCCACCTCCTCTTCTCTCTCTTTGAGGAAGGCCCGGCGATACTGCTGCCGACCCCTCATGGGATCTATCTCCGATACTCCGTGCTGCCTGTCCCCTTCCTAGGGTGTCGCGTCCTCCTCCGCTTCGATGAGGCGGGAGACCGCTTCGATGAGGGCGAGGTGGGTGAAGGCCTGAGGAAAGTTCCCGAGGTGCTCACCGGTCGCCGCGTCGATCTCCTCGGCGTAGAGCTGCATCGGGCTGGCGAATGACAGTAGCTTCTTGCACAATGCCCTGGCGCGATCGAGCTCGCCGATCATGGCCAGGGCCGTGACGAGCCAGAACGAGCAGATGGTGAAGGTGCCCTCCTTCCCTTCAAACCCCGTGTCGGTGGAGTCCACCTTGTAGCGCAGCACGAGGTCGTCCTCGGTCAGTTCGTCGGCGATGGCCAGCACGGTGTTCCGCACCCGCTCGTCGTCGGGGGGCAGGAAGCCCATGATCGGGATGAGGAGCAATGACGCGTCGAGCTCGTCGTTGGCGTAGTGCTGCCGGAACCGGCCTCGCTCGTCCACGCCCTTGTCGAGGATGTCCGCCTTGATGTCGTCGGCCGCCTGCTGCCATTTTTGCGCCCGGTCGTCGTGTCCCCGCTGGGCGGCCAGGTCTGACCCCCGGTCCATGGCCACCCAGCACAGCACCTTGGACGCCGTGAAGTGCTGCGGATCGCCCCGGATCTCCCAGATGCCCTGGTCCGGATCTCCCTGGTGCTCAATGGCGGCCTCGACCAGGCTGGCGAGCCCCTCCCAGACGAGCGGGGCGATCTGGGCCGCGCCCTGGCGGAGCTGCATGTCCACCGCGTCGAGCACCATGCCCCACACGTCGTTTTGCTTCTGGTCCCACGCACCATTGCCGACCCGCACCGGAGCCGCCCCGTCGTATCCGGTCAGATGGTCCAGGGTGTGCTCGGAGAGATCGCGCTCGCCGCCGATGCCGTACATGATCTGCAATCCCCATCCCGCGCCCGGGCTGGGCCCGCCCACCGCCTCCAGGACGAAAGCGAAATACTCGAGTGCCTCCCATTCGAAGCCGAGCCGGTACAGCGATCGCAACATGAACGCGGAGTCCCGGATCCACGTATATCTGTAGTCCCAGTTCCGCGTTCCCCCGGGCGTCTCGGGTAATGACGTCGTCGACGCGGCCATAATGGCGCCGGTCGGCGCGTAGCTGAGCCCTTTCAAGGTCAAGGCGCTGCGTTCGAGGTAGGGCCGCCATGGGTGATCCGGGAACTTGCCCGCACTGAGCCAATCTCGCCAGAAGGCGACGGTGGACGCCAGCTCGCCGACGGCTTGGTCCTGGGTGGTCGGTCCGCTTCCCTCCCAAGCGAGCGCCACGAAGCAGGATTCCCCCACCTCCAAGGTGGTCCGCCCGTAGCAGCGTGCGCCCACCGTGCCGAGCTTGATCGAGCTCGTCAGGGTCAGAGGGGGGCCGGCGGTGGTGCGTGCGCTCATCGATTGATATTCGGCCTCGTCGTACTCCCACGTCACCATGGTGGTCCCATAGTCGAGCAGGGGTACGCAGTTGGCGACCACCTCGACTCTCCCCCCGATGCAGGTTGCGAGGCGGATCAGGTTCCCAATCGCCGCCTCGTCGCTGGGAGCCCGGCGGTATTGTGCGCGCCGCCCCCCCTGGCGCACGGGTCCGATCGAAAGGAAGTCTTGTACGAGGAGCCACCCGTTGGGGGTGTGCCACGTGGTCTCCATGACCATCGTCCCCGGGAGGTACCTTCGCTGGTGCGGCACGTGCGTGTTCGATGGGCCGAGTCGGAAGCTTCCCGCGGTGCGGTCGAGCAGCGCGCCGAAGATGCTGGGTGCATCGGGCCGAGGTAGACACATCCATTCGATCGAACCATCGGGCGCGATGAGACAACTGTTCTCACAGTCCGAGATGAACCCGTAGTCCGCGATCGGTGGGAAAGAACTCATCTGCTCTCCGTTCAACTATCAACCGTGAGCGGTTGCACGGCGGCCGGGGGGGCGGGCGAAGTTTCGGTGGTCGCGGTGGCCAAAGGCGCTGTCGGGGTGGCCGTGGCGTTCGTACAGGCTCGGTCCTGCTCCCAACTGGCGACGGCGTCGGTGGCGGCCGCTCCCGTCAGCGGTTGCGGAAGGTCATTGACGATGACGGCGGGCCGCCAGGTGACCTGGTCGATGTGCCGGCCCGTGGCCGTGATGACGAGGGACCCACTGGCGTTCTCCGGTGGGGTGTTGTCGTAGAAGGCGAAGTTGCCCAATCCGTAGTCGACGAAGGCCGACCCGAGATAGCCCGCACCAAGCAGGACGTGCGCGTGCGTACCCACGATGATGTCCGCCCCGGCCTTGACTAGAAGTTGGGCCAGTGGCTCTTGGAGCGGGTTGGGACAGGCATCGAGTTCGGTGCCCCAGTGGAGGTAGACCACGACGGTGTCTGCCGTCTTTCGAGCCGCTTGCACGGCTGCAATCAGGTCATTGACGTCATAGGCCGACGCCAGGCCGGGTTGGGCGGCGGTGGCGGTCCACGCTGTCTGCAGATTCGAGTCGATGACCTGGGTGGCCGCGACGATGGTGATGTGCTGCCCGTTGATCGTTGTCTGATACGGCGTGAACGCCTGCGCCGCGTTCTGGCCGATGCCGAGAATGGTGTAGCCGCTCTGCTGTTTGGCGGTCAGGGCCATCTGCAGCCCGGCGGCGCCGCAATCCTCCCCATGATTGTTGGCCTCGGTGATCAACGAGATACCGGCTCCCTGGAACGCGGTGACGGCCGACGAAGGCGCGTAAAACACGTACTGCTTTGATTGCGTGTCGGGACACGTCCCATCGGTGAGGGCCGATTCAAAATTGGTCATGGAGAGATTGGCCCCGGCGAGCAGCTGGGGGACGGTCGGGCCCAGCGCGCTCGTCGGATCGCTGGCCAAACTGTCGCCCAAGGTGGTGGAAACGGGAAAGTTCACGTCGCCCCCGAAGGCCAGGGTGACCGATCGGCCGTCACCCTGCCAATCGGGTTCGAGCCTCGGGTTGTGCACCGGCGGGATCCTGGCCTTGGCCTGTTTCGCCGGCAGGCGCGCCGGCGGCGAGCCCCCACCTTTGTGGCCCCCTCCCCCGGCCAAGAGCAGCGCGAGCAGCAGCGCCAGGAGCAACAGCCCGGCACCCCAGATACGCCTGATGCGCCGGACCCGACGAGAGGTCAGCGTCGGATCGCCCTTCGGTGGAACATCGGGTCGGGGCCGGGCCGATCTCCCCGCCGCGGGGACGTCCACCAACGTGGAGTCGGCGTGGCCAGCGCCCGGGGGAAGGAGGTCGGTCGTCGACGTGCGGCGCAGCTTACGGCTTGACCGGCTTGGCCGGGTGAGCCGGGTGAGCCGGGTGGCCGTTCACGGTCGCTGGCAGAAGATGTGCCAACCCGCGATCGCCCAGAAGGTCAAGAGGGCGATCCGGGACATCCACGAACTCAGGAGCCAGCGCACGATCAGTCTGGAGCCGAGCAACAGCTCCCGGTTGCGCGCCAGGACCGCAGACCACACGGCGATGCCGGCCAGCAGGACCAGCCAAACCGTGGCTCCGGCAACGATCGCCAGGGTCACGGTTCACCTGCCTTGGCGCGGCCTCCCGCGACGAGATAGGCCCCGATCACCAGCCACACGGCAAAGAGCAGGCCTCGCCCGGCCCTGTAGCGCGAGACGCGGCCGATGAAATAGCTCAAGGTCGGGAGGGCGTGGGACTGGACGATGAAATTCACCAGATCCCAGCCCACGACCGCCACCACCAGAGCCGTCCACACGATGACGGCAATCCGCAGGGACCTCGGCTGGGTGCGCCAATGCTGTACCCAAAGGGCGCTCTGGGCGATCCACGCACCGCTGGATCGGCGCTGACGTCCTCGTCCCAGCACGATGGCCATCACCAGGGCGACACCCACGAGCAGCGCCACGCTCCAGCGAGCGCCTGGAGAGTCCCGTGTCAGTCCGGCCTGCCAGACGCACAAGGAGATGGCGGCGACCGTGAGCAACGCTGGTCGAACCAGCGCACCAACGCCCTCCCGTCGCCACCGGGAAACGCCCGGGCCACCTGGTCGCATTCGAAATGGGGATACCGGAACAGCCTAGTGGTGGGTGTCTCAGGAAAGCAGAAGGGCGGGCAGAGGATCGGCGTGCACGATGCTCAGGTGCTGGATCGGCCGGGTCATGGCGACGTAGAGCAGCCGAAGACCTCGGGCGTCATCGCCCGCGATGGCGGCCGGCTCGACGACGACCACCGCGTCGAACTCCAACCCCTTCACCGCGGTGGCAGCCACCACCGTGACCCGTCTCTCCATGCCGTCCCGTTCGAGCAGACCGATATCGCTCCGCCCCCGCGCCAGCTTGGTGATGGGGCCCAGGTGCGAGCTCGGCACCACCAGCCCGACCAGAAAGTCCTCGCCGGCCAACTTGATCGCCTCGGCCAGACTCTCGACCGAGAGACGATCACTGTCCACCTTGAGAATGTTCGGTACCCGCGTCCCCCGACGGATCGACTGGGTGGGCTGCACCGTCGGCGCGGCCACGGGCAGCAGCTTCGAAGCCAGATCGAGCACCTGTCCCGGGGCGCGGTACCCCAGCGTCAGTTCGTCGCTTCGGGCGGTGGCGGTGGCCGGCAGGTGTTGGAGGATCTCGTCCCAACTTCTGTAGCCCCAGGCGCCGGTGGCCTGGGCCAGGTCCCCCAGAATGGTCAGCGATCCCTTCGGGGCCCGGCGAGCCACCATCTTGAACTGCATGGGCGTGAGATCCTGCGCCTCGTCGACCACGATGTGTCCATAGGTGCGGGAGGGACCGTTGACCAGATACGTCGCCTCGTCGAGGAGGGCCAGGTCGTCGATCGTCCAGCCCTGGCGGCCCGAAGTGTGACCCGATGAGCGGAGGAGGCGGCGCCATTCCGAGTCGGTCAGGATTCCTTCCGCACTGGCCCCGAGCCGGTCGGTGCTGGTCAAGAGGTCAGTCACCAGGGCCACCGGAGAGACGGACGGCCAGAGGTGATCGAGGAGATCCCGGAAGCCGTCCGAGGCGGTCAGTTCGCTCTCGTACCAGGACTGGTCGGCGTCCAAGCGCCCCGATGCCCTGACCTTTTGACGGGCCAAACTGACCAGCCGGGCCCGCAAGGCCAGCCTTCCCGCCTTGTACGGCGCCGACCCGCCGGCAATGACCGCACAGAGGTCGTTCACCTCCTGGCGGAAGAGGGTGCAGCGGGCCGCACGCGCTCGCAACACGACATCCTCTTCGATGGGGCGACGCCGTTGCTCCAGGGCACGAGCGAGGACGTGCGCCATCCTCGGATCGCCCTTGACGCGCCGGACGTCGAACGGGTCCTCGGCCCGCACCTTCGATCGTGGCGCGATATCGGCCACCGTCGATTGCAGGACGGCCTCCTCACCAAGTGACGGGAGGACCTGGGCGATGTAACGGAGGAAGGCGCGGCTCGGGCCGAGCACCAGGACACCGTCCCGCGCCAACTCCGGATGGTTGTAGAGAAGAAACGCCGCGCGATGCAGTCCGACCGCTGTCTTGCCGGTGCCGGGGCCACCCTGGACGGCGAGGAGGAGGTCGAGCGGGGCCCGAATGATCTCGTCCTGCTCCGCCTGGATGGTGGCCACGATGTCGAGCATTTCGCCCGTCCTGGCCCGCTCGAGCTCGGCCAACAAGGCGTCGCCGCCGCGGAGACGGGTGCGCGAGGGATCGCCGTCGTGTCGACCGAAGAGGTCGTCGGCGACCGCAATCACCTTGGCCCGGTCCACCATCACCTGACGTCGACGGGCGAGACCGAGAGCGTTCTCGGCTCGGGCTTGGTAGAAGGGCATGGCAATGGGGGCGCGCCAGTCGACCACGACAGGATCACCCTCGGTGTCCTCGACGTGGCGGCGTCCGATGTGCCACGACGGACCGGCCTCCTCATCAATACGTCCGAAGAGAAGGGGACGCCCACTCTCCGCCAGAACGGCGATCCGGTGCATCAGGGCGGCCTGATAGTCGAGGTCAGGGTGCCCGGCGTCGCGCAGGTCGTCCAGCAACGCCTTCGCTCTCCGGTGCATGGCGGCGAGGGCGGCATGAGCCACGTCGAGGTAGTCCTGCTCCAGGCGCAGTTCGGGATCTTCATCGAGCGGCGCGTCGATCACCACGGCACGGCACCGCCATGACACGCATCAGCTGCTGCAGCATCCGCTGCGCCCAACCCGCCTCGGCGCGCCATTCCCGGCAGGGGATGCGCCGCATGTTTCTGCCCGGAATACGCGTGTATGGGCGCGCAGAAAACCCCGGACATCTCGGGGAATATATCCGCAATTCCGATGCACTACAACACATCTACCAGCGGATTCAGCTTCTCCACCTCTCTCACTTTGACGATTTATCAAAGGGGAGTCAGCGCCTGTCATTGTAGGCAAAAAATCATCGGATTACAAGGGGGATCCGGGAGGAATTCATCACCGAATGCCGCTCGATTGATCGGCGTCACCCGGAACATCTCGCCGTATCGAACGTCCATAGGCAGCCGAGCCCAGCGGCGGGTCCATGTAGTTTGGAGCCTATGGACGCAGAGGAACACGGGCTTCCTTTCCCGATCGAGCGCCGTCGCCTGTCCGGTTGGGGACGCACCCCGGCGTCGTTGTGCGACGTGGCCACCCCGCGCAACAGCGACGAGGTCGTGCAACTCCTGGCCCGCGCCGGGGGTCGCGGCGTGATCCCGCGTGGCCTCGGGCGGAGCTACGGCGACGCCGGGCAGCGCGCGGGCGGCCTCGTCCTCGACATGACCCGCCTCGACTCGATCGGTCCGGTGGACCGCGACAGCGGACTCGTGACCGTCGGCGCCGGGGTGAGCATCGACCAACTCCTCAGAGATGTCCTGCCGCAAGGGGGATTCGTTCCGGTCACCCCCGGGACTCGCAGTGTGACCATTGGCGGTGCCATCGCGGCGGACATCCACGGGAAGAACCATCACCGCGACGGCAGCTTCTGCCGGCACGTCACGTCGATGACGCTGGTGACACCCACCGGGGTACACGAGGTCACTCCGGATAACGACCCGGACCTCTTCTGGGCCACGGCGGGCGGGATGGGTCTCACCGGGATTGTCGTGCGCGCGACCATCCGGTTGCTCCCGGTTGAGAGCTCATGGGTGTCGGTCGACACCCACCGCTTCGCCCGCCTCGAGGACCTCATGCACGAGATGGAGGCGCACGACCACGACTACCACTACTCGGTGGCGTGGGTGGACTGCAACGCCGGCGGATCCCGGCTGGGCCGGTCGATCCTGACCCGCGGGGATCATGCCGGCCGGAACCAGGTGGCCCGTTCCTCGTCTCGCCCCTGCCACCAGGAATTGGCCAGCCCCCGCGTGAGAATTCCCCGCCAGTTGCCGAAGGGTCTCTTGAACGTGGCCAGCGTGACCGCCTTCAACGAGTTGTGGTTCCGCCGGGCACCGAAGGTGCGACTGGGCGAGCTCCAGCACGTCGGTGCGTTCTTCCACCCCCTCGACGGGGTGAGTGACTGGAACCTGCTGTATGGACCGAACGGATTTCTCCAGTATCAGTTCGCCGTCAGTGACCTGCACGGCGATGTCGTGCGGGAGGCCATCGACCTGGTCTGCGCGGCCCGGGTACCGTCGTTTGTCTCCGTATTGAAGCGCTTCGGTCCCGGTGATGACGGTCCCTTGTCATTTCCCATCGCCGGTTGGACGCTGGCCCTCGATTTTCCGGCCGGACCGGCGGCCCTACCCACTCTGGTCGACGCCCTCGATGAAGTCGTGCTCAACGCCGGGGGCCGCGTCTACCTGGCCAAGGACTCAAGGGCCCGCCCCGAACACGTGCACAAGATGTACCCGCGCATCCCTGAGCTTCAGTCGGTGCGTGATCGGATCGATCCCGACCGGGTCCTGCAATCAGACCTGTCGCGTCGACTCGATATCTGAGAGGAAGGATTCCCTTGCAAGACGCCTTTGGACATCCCCAGTCAGCCGTGGTCTTTGGGGGAACCTCCGATATCGCCCGGGCCATCGTCGAGCGCCTCATCCCCCTGGGGTGCCGCACCGTCGTCCTGGCCGGGCGCGACGCGACCGCGCTCGCGAAGTCGGCGGAGGAGGCCCGGGCCACCGGAGCCACGCAGGTCGATGAGGTGATCTTTGACGCGCGCAATCTTCCCGACGTCTCGAGCGTGGTCGCCGATTGCTTCGCGGCGGCCGGAGGTGACGTCGACCTCGTCCTCATGGCCGTCGGGGTCCTGGGGAATCAAGAGCGTGACGAGGTCGACGCCGCGGCCACGGCCGATGTCCTGACCGCGTCCACCGTCTGGCCGGCCGCTGCCCTGGCCGCGTCATTCGAGAAGCTGAAGAAGCAGGGACACGGGAAGATCGTCGTGCTCTCCTCGGTGGCCGGTGTCCGCGTGCGCCGAGCCAACTACGTCTACGGTGCGGCCAAGTCCGGACTCGATGCCTACGCCATTGGCCTCTCCGAGGCGGCGCGGGGCACCGGGGTCGATGTCTATGTCGTCCGCCCGGGCTTTGTGAAGACCAAGATGACCGAAGGCCTTCCCGCCGCCCCATTCTCCACCGACCGGGCCGCCGTCGCCGATGCCGTCATCCGTGGCATGGAACAGGGACAGACCGTCATTTGGGCCCCGGCCCCCTTGCGGTATCTGTTCAATGTGTTCCGCCTGTTACCGCAATTCGTCTGGCGTCGGCTTCCCGGTTAGCCCAGCGGTGAGTCCCATCGCGCCCGGGCCACCTACTGGACATGGCCGAACATCCGGCCCATGATCAAGCCATGGAATCACCGTCGCTGATGAGCACAGTGACTCGGTTACCAGGGACACTGCTTCGACTTCCCGGTACCTCGCTCCGTGCCCTCAATGCACTCATCACGCTGGCCGAGCGCCTGGATGACCTGATGATCCTGCTGGAGAGGATGGACACCGGCCTGGCCCGCGCCGGCGGCGGCGTCGACCTGGCCGCGACCGGCATCACGCAGGCCGTGTCCGGTCTGGAGCGAGCGGTGGGCATGTTGGATGGATCCCTGCCCAGTCTTTCCCAGTCGGCGTCGTCGTTGCGCATACTCACCGAGCGGCTCAGTGCGGTGGCGGTGGAGTTGGTGACCGAGCTGCCCCGGGCCACGGCCACGTTGCAGGACATCTCTCCTGAGCTGGCCAAAGTGGTCGGGACGCTCGATGACCGATTCGGCCACCTCGACAGCGTCGTGACCGATCTGGCCAAACTGGTGGAAGCAGTGATCGGAACAATCCCCGGGATGCGCCGCGTTCTCCGGACGAGTGCGGTCTGAGGAGGTCCTTTGAATACCGATGAGCGCGACGGCGCGCTGGCCGTCGTGAAATCGACGTCGGTGCCGATCCACGACATCGGGACGGCCATCTACCTCAGCCCCGACGTCTTCGGCTGGGCTGCTGAATGGGGCTGGTCGAACCCATTCTCCTTCTACTTCGCCGGACGAGGGGGCATGCTGGGCGACGTCGGCCCCGACGTTGTCTGCTCGGCCATGGGGTGGTTCGAACCCGGCGCCGTCAAGTCGATGTACGAAGAGGGCGTTGCCGTGGCCGGTGCGATAGCCGTGGCCCAGCGCATGGCCGAAGCCACCGACCTGTGGGGACAGAAGTATCTGGCCGACGTGGCCGGACTCGACGACATCGTCGCCCTGACCGAAGCCGCCGTGGCCGAGCTCGAGGGTTCCGCGCTCCCGCTCTTCGTGGGCTGGCGCGCCGCGGCCAAGGCGAAGGGATCGGCTGGGCGAGCGGCGCAGCTCATGCAGATCCTGCGGGAGTGGCGGGGCGGAGTGCACCTGGTGGCCACTACGGCCGCCGGCCTCTCGCCCGTAGAAGCCATCTTGACCAACGAGGGTGAAGGCCAAGCCAAATTCTTCGGCTGGTCCGAGCCCTTCCCGAGCTACCAGGCCAACAGCCCAGAGCACCAGCAGGCCGAGGATCTGACCGATCACCTGTGCGCGTCGTCGTTGGGTCAGGCCCTCCGTCCCGAGCAGTACGCGGCCTTCGAAGCCGGTGTGACCGCCCTCCGGGCTGCCGTGCCCTGACGGCCGGACCAGGGCCAACGGCGCCGGGAGCCGCTCGGTCATGGTCGGCTACAGTGAAGGGCTGCTCAAAGGGGAGACAACGTCGAACCAGCGGGCGACACGGCTCACGCCGTTACGGACCTGTGGTGCAGTCTGGAGTGCACGCCGCCCTGTCAAGGCGGAGGTCGCGGGTTCAAATCCCGTCAGGTCCGCTGCCAGATCCGAGCGTCAACAGGACAATCGAATTTGGTCGCCCGGTCGGGTAGCTCAGTTGGTAGAGCGCGCGCCTGAAAAGCGTGAGGTCCGCGGATCGATCCCGCGCCCGACCACCGGAGACGTCCTGCGCCCACGCCTCAACGTTGGATCGATGCGTCGGTCGAGTACCCGTGTCAGCCCCCGAGGATTCCCCGCTGATCAGACCCGGATGAATCGGACATCAGCTATCGCCTCATCGCCGCGGTCCTGAGTGACCTGGTATATACCTCCTCCCCGGGGTATATACTTAGGTCATGAGCAAGAGGCTGGTCGACATTGACGACAAGGCGTTGGACGCGGCAAAAGAGCGCTTGGGTACGGGCACGATCAAGGACACCGTCAATGAAGCCCTTCGGCGTGCCGCTGGCTCGCGGCAAGAAGCAGTTGACCGAGCGTTGGATGCGTTGACCCAGGTTCCGTTGGCTGATGGATCCGAAGCATGGCGCTGACCCACCTCGTCGACACGAGCGTCCTGACGAGGGTCGCGCAACCAGCGGTTCGCTCCGCACTCGAGCCTCTCATGCTGGACCGTGCTGCCGCTCGCGCCGGCATGTCTGACCTCGAGATCGGCTTCTCCGCTCGAAATGGCGCGGCGTGGGATCGGTTGGCCGAGGCCATCAGTTCTTTTCCGCTGGTCGAGACCACCGAGCGTCACGTCCGTAGAGCGCGACAGGTCCAGCGGCTGTTGGCTGAACGTGGGCTCAAAGGTCGCAAGATTCCAGATCTGCTCGTTGCTGCAGCCGCCGAGGACCGTGGTCTCGTCGTCTTGCACTACGACAGCGACTTTGATCACATCTCCCGGGCAACCGGGCAGGCCAGCGCATGGGTGGTACCCGCCGGGAAGATCGACTGAGCGAATAACGCGTGCTCGGCACGAATGCGACCCGACAGCGACGCTGTTCCTGTCTGGCGGCTTCGTGTGGTCGTGACATGGCCGTTCTCCAGGATGCGTCTGCGAGGTGCGGCTTCAGCCGTCCGTCATGCGCTATCCCCGGGCAACGACCGCCGCATCGCCGCGTGCAGGCGTTCGAACGTGAGCATCCCCAGGTAGCGATTGCCGTTGAACACGGGGATGGCCGGCGCATCATGCTGGAGCAGTTCGGCCAGGGCCACGCGCAGCGAGGTGCCCAGGGGAATCCGGGCGGCGAACGGCCTGAGGTGCTCACCAACCGTGCCTTCGTAGGGGGGTTCGGGCTTGACCCATCCCTGGGCCACGCCGTCGCTGAGGGTGATGGCCCAGTCCTGGGCGGTGCCATGTACCATCTCGGCCACGTCGGCCATTGACTGGCTGGGCCGACAGATCGGCGGATTGACCAGGTCGTCCTCCTTGACATCGACCACGGCCAGGCGCTTGACGCCGCGATCCTCACCGACGAACTCAGCCACGAACGGCGTGCCCGGTTGACCGAGGATCTCGGGCGGGGTGGCGTACTGCTCCAGGTGGCCACCCACCGACAGCACCGCGATCCGATCGGCCAGCTTGGCCGCCTCGTCAATGTCGTGGGTGACCATGACGATGGTCTTCTTGATCTCCTTTTGCAGATCAAGAAGAAGGTTCTGCAGGCGTTGGCGCGTCACGGGGTCTACCGCGCCGAAGGGCTCGTCCATGAGGAGCACCGGCGGATCGGCCCCCAGAGCGCGGGCAACGCCGACGCGCTGCCGCTCACCGCCGGAGAGCTCGTGCGGATAGCGCCGGGCGTACTGACCGGGATCGAGCCCGACGAGGTCCAGCAGCTCCCCCACCCGGTCTCTGACCTTCTGCTTGTCCCACCCCAATAGACGGGGCACGACCGCCACGTTGTCCTCGACCCGGCGGTGCGGGAAGAGCCCGCCCTGCTGGATCACGTACCCGATGCCACGACGGAGCTCCACCGCATTCATCCCGAGCACGTCGCGCCCGTCAATGAAGATCTGCCCGCCGGAGGGCTCGATGAGGCGATTGATCATCCGCAGGGTGGTGGTCTTGCCACACCCCGACGGCCCGACCAGGACGCAGAGCTCACCGTCGACCACTCCGAGGGTCAATCCGTCAACGGCCGCAGGCCCGTTGTCGTAGTGCTTGGTCACCGCATCGAGCGAGATCATGCGCCATAACGCTACCGGCATCGAGGTGGGTCAGGCCCAGAGGGACGGTGCGACACGGGGACCGGGACCGGTAACGTCGCCGGAATGATGCTGGGCAACGTGATCCAGTGGAGCTTCATCACCCAGCAGTGGTCCGAGATCCAGACCGACCTCGTGCAGCACATCGAGCTCACCATCATCGCCGTGGCCATCGGGCTCTGTCTCTCGGTCCCGCTGGCCCTGGTGGCCTGGCGCCTCCCGATCACCCGGGCACCCCTGGTCGGCTTCGCCAGCCTGCTGTACATCATCCCGTCGGTGGCGCTCTTCGCCATCGTCGGCGCCTACACCGGCTACATCGCCTCGTACCTCACGGCCGAGATCGCGCTGGTGGGCTACACCATGCTCATCTTGATGTGGAACACGCTGGCCGGATTGGCCGCAGTGCCGGAAGAAGCCCGCGAAGCGTCGGTGGCCTTGGGCAACACGCGCTCGGCCACGCTCTGGCGCGTCGAGCTCCCCCTGGCCCTGCCCTACATCTTCGCCGGATTGCGCGTGGCCACCTCCACCGTGGTCGGCCTGGTGACGGTGACGGTCTTCATCGGGCTGGGTGGACTGGGCCAGCTCATCCAATACGGCTTCAACACCGCCTTCACCACACCCATCATCGTGGCCCTGGTGCTGGCGGTCGCCCTGGCGGCCGTCTTCGATCTCTGCCTGGTCCTGCTCGAACGGGTGGTCGTCCCGTGGAGCCGATCGACCCGGCGTATCGCGGCGCGGGCCTGACATGAACTTCTTCCATCAGGTGGTGAGCTACTTCGGCGACGGGGCCAACTGGACCGGCCCGACCGGCATCCCGACGCTCTTCTACCGCCAGTTCATCCTCTCGGCCTCGGTCATCGTCGTCGCCATCGTGCTGGGTGGGGGGGCCGGAGTGGTCTTCGGCCATACCGGCCGCGGTTCGTTGGTGGCGGTCAACGCGGCCAACGCCTTCCGGGCCGTGCCCAGCCTGGCCCTCCTGACCCTTTTGGCCATCAGTCCCCAGATCTCGCTGAAGTGGGGCGGCTTCCTGGCCTCGTTCATCGCGCTGACCGTGCTGGCCGTGCCGCCCATCCTGACCAACACCTACGTCGGTATCCGGGAAGTGGACGCCGACGTCACCGACGCCGCCCGGGCTATGGGGCTCCGGGGTGGGCAGATCATGGGCCGGGTGGAGCTGCCCCTGGCGCTGCCCTTCATCGTGGCCGGCATCCGCACGGCGGCCATTGAGGTGGTGGCCACGTCGACCCTGGCCGCCTACGTCAGCTACTCGGACCTGGGGACGCCCCTGCTGGCCGGCCTGAGCAGCAATAACAGCGTCGAGGCGTTCTGCGCCTCGCTCCTCGTCATCCTGCTGGCCGCCCTCTTCGCGGTCGGTCTTGGTGTGCTCCAACGAGCGGTCACCCCGGCCGGGCTGCGCCATCACCGTCGAGGGGGGAACATGTTGGCCCCGGCTCCGGGCGTCGAGGGGGCCGCGGCGGCCTGACCTGCCACGTTGACCTGCCACCTTGACAATCCTGAGTGGAATACTCAAGATTAGGTCGTCGTTACAGTTGTGTGACGAAACAGGGTTTGCCACAATTGCAATACGGGTACCAGAAGCACCACTCCAATTCCCCTCGACGAAAAGGAACCGCTCATGCGCTTGACCCGCCTTCTCATGGGAGCTGTTGCGCTGACCATGCTGGTCACCCTCAGCACCTCGGCCGTCGCTTCGGCGGCCTCGAAACCGACCATCATCATCGGCTCCACCAACTTCGAAGAGCAGGCCATCCTGGCCAACCTGTACGGCGACGTCCTCAAGAAGGCCGGGTACCCGGTGACGGT
>OBLU010001490.1_pt1 | contig 21804 bp, 17 predicted proteins | sample 1518681 | NCBI WGS metagenome assembly OBLU01 (sample SAMEA3539304, study PRJEB22396) | soil metagenome | biome: tundra; feature: field; material: soil | place: USA | collected 2010-05 | depth 0.15 m
CTGTGGCTGGTCTTTATCCTGATCCTTTTAATCGTCGGCTTGGCCGGCTACGCCTACTTCCTCGCTCGCTCCGCCCTGCCCCAGCTTGATGGAAATCTTTCCGTGAAGGGTTTGTCGGCGCCGGTGAAGGTCACGCGGGACGGACAAGGAGTGCCCGCGATCGAGGCTGCGACTCTGGAAGATTTGTTTCTTGCCCAAGGCTACGTGACGGCGCAGGACCGGCTGTGGCAGATGGACGTGACGCGCCGCTTCGGAGCCGGTGAGCTCTCCGAGATTCTGGGCGAAGATACGCTTAAGATCGACCGCGAGCAGCGCATCCTTGGACTGCGCGCGGCGGCGAAAAAATCTATCGGCATGGCGAGCCCTCGCGATCGCTCCTACTTTGACGCCTACGCCCGTGGCGTGAATGCCTTCATCGAAGCGCACGCAAACGCGCTTCCGATTGAGTTCCATATTTTGAAATACCGGCCGAAGCCCTGGCAAGCTGAGGATTCCATCGTCATCGCAAATCAGATGGTGAAGGACCTCAACTTTTATGCGTTCGGCGACACGTTCGCGCGAGAAAAAATTCTGGCCAAGCTCGGGCCTGAGCTAACTGCCGATCTATACGTGAACCGGTCGTGGCATGATCGTCCTCCGACCGTAATGCGGGAGGATCTCAGCGATCAGCAGAACCAGGGCGATTCCGGCGACAAGGATGATGACGATGACGAGGATGACGATTCCGGCCCGGACAATGCGGTAACGCAGCGCACCGGTGCGGTCGAAATCTGGGCGCAACACGCGCCGGAAGCGGTCAACGGATCGAATGACTGGGTGATCTCGGGAGCGCACACGGTCACGGGCAAGCCGCTGCTCTCAAACGACATGCACCTTGGGCACCAGATGCCGAACCTGTGGTATGAGGCGCATCTCAAGTCGGGCAGCGTGGATGTTGCGGGCGTGACCTTGCCGGGAATGCCCTACGTCATCGTTGGACACAATCAGCGCATTGCGTGGGGCTTCACCAATGTCGGGCCTACCGTGGCAGATGCTTTCATCGAGACCTTCAACGCGCAGGGTACATACCAGACGCCGCTGGGCTGGCGGCAGCCGGAACATCGGCAAGAGGTGATCCATGTCAAAGGGAAACCAGATGTTACCGTCGATGTAAAGATCACGCGGCACGGGCCCATTATTTCGGAACTGATGCCGGGCGAGTCGCGGCAAGTGGCGTTGCGCTGGACGCTTTACGATGGCCTGCACATGCCGTTTTTCGATGTCGACACGGCGCAGAACTGGGAAGACTTCCGCAAGGCATTCGGGCAACTCGATGCGCCCGGGCAGAACGTCGTCTACGCCGACGTGGACGGCAATATTGGCTACCAGACCACTGGCCACATTCCGATTCGTGCGGCGGGCGATGGCAGTCTCCCGGTCAGCGGCGCCGACGATGCCCACGAATGGACCAGTTACATTCCGTTCGACAAGCTGCCGCGCATCTACAATCCTGCCTCTGGAGTCATCGCCACCGCGAACGGTCGCATCGCGCCGGATGACTATCCCTATTCCATCAGCGCGGAGTGGGAAGCGCCGTGGCGCACCGCCCGGATTTATCACGTGCTGGAATCTGGCCGAAAGTTTGCCGCCGCGGACATGCTTGCGCTGGAAAATGATGTTCAGTCGGAGAACGATCTCTTCGCCGCCGAGCGCTTTGTGTACGCCGTCGATCATGCTGCCAAGCCTTCGGAGCGGGCGAGGCAGGCTGCGGATTTCATGCGCAACTGGGACGGGCGCATGGTCGGGTCATCGACTGCGGCGACCATTGCCGCGCGCTCCGGTCAAGAACTGACGCGACTGCTGCTCGAAACCCGCCTGGGATCGGCGCCGGAGGATCCGAAACGGCAGGAAACAGCATTGAGTTGGAAGACCTACCACTGGCAAATGAGAACAGTGTGGCTGCAGAATGTCATGCTGCATCAACCCAAACGCTGGTTGCCAGAAAAGTATCCCAACTACGATGAACTCCTCACCGCCGCCGTGGAGGCTGCCGTGAATAGTTCGGATGCGCCGAAGGATTTAGGATCGTGGCATTGGGGCCAAGTCAACGCAGTTGCCATTGAGCACCCCGTCCTGGGAAAAATCCCTGGCCTGCAGCGTTGGACCGCGCCGGGAATCAAGGAGCAATCTGGCGGCGGCTACACGGTCAAAGCCGTGACCCACCATCACGGACCATCAGAACGCTTCACCGCCAACCTCGCCGACCTCGATCAATCCACATTGAACACGGTTACCGGCCAAGGCGGAAACTTCCTCAGCCCTTACTACATGGACCAATGGAAGGCTTGGTACGAAGGCTCGACGTTCACGTTGCCCTTCACGTCTCACGCAGTGGAAGCGAGCGGCACGCACCGGCTGACGCTGGAACCTGCGCCTTAAAACATGGAACTGCAGGACAAGACGATCAGAAAAAATCGATAGCTTTAACGTCTGTGATTACACCTGTAATGACTATTGTGCCGGTGGGAATAAAGTCGGAGTTCTCCAGCAAAGTATCGGTCAGCGTGTCGTACACGCGGAGATTGCCGCCCTCGGCAACGTACTCCACGTAGCGCGTGCTGAAGCTTTGCAGGCCCGTCACATCCCCATTGTCCGCCGGAATCAACACACTCCCATTGAGTGTGTTGTAAATGGAGAGGCAGCCGCGCACTTCTCCGGCGACATTGTTGACGTTGCCGATATTGGTGCAGGTATGCGACCCGATAAATAGCTGGCCATTCAAGCCCATGTCGATGCGGTCGTGGTAGCCGTCGGTGATGACGGCACTGCCCGTAACGGTCATGGAACCAATATCCACGAAATCGAGACGTCCGCAGCTTGTGGCTGCCGTGGTCTCTCCCGTGCATTGACTATTGGTTGGCGAATTGCCGGCCACGTAGAGGGTTGAGCCGCTCATAAATGCGATCGTTGCGCCGTCCACAGGAACCGCCGCTCCGGCTGTCGGCGGAGTCGTGCCGAGGTTCAGAATCTGCACGCTGGCCTGCGTTCCTCCGCACTCGGCGCCGCAATTCAAGATATACGCGCTGCTTCCGTTGATGATGCCGTACACGGGATGGTCAAACCCCGGCACGGTCACGGTTACCGGACTGCCGCTATTCAGCAGAAGCGGCGAGACAATGGTGACCGAATTCGAGTCGTTGCTGAAGACCAGAAGCTGGGTGTTTGCATTCGCTACCACGGTCTGCGCATTAGGCACACTGATCGTAGCTGTAATGGCCCCGGACGCGAGATTCATCTCCACCACGGCGCCCTGCGGGGATCCAGTGAGAACAGCGGTAGGCACTGCCGCATAACCAAGGCTGGGCTGCGGCACAACTATGCTGGTGGTCGGGCCGGGCAGTTGAATGCTTCCTGTCAACGCTTCTTTTGTCGTATTGACCACGTCGACTCTGTTAGTCAAAGAATCAAACGACAACAAAGTTGATCGTTCCGGAGATATCGCCATGAGACCAGGAGAACTCCCGGCGCTGATCTCGCCCCTTCCCAGAGTATCGATTTGGCCGTCGATGATGATCAGACCGGCAAATGCCGTGGGGCTGGACGCGCTCTGCGAAGCCAGAACGCGCTCGGTCAATCCGCTCGGAGGCTTCTTGATATTCACTCCAGCATTGCAAGAGACAAGGCCTAAAACGGCGACCACCAGCACAGCATGCGACAGAGCGGATTTCTTCAAACGTCAAGCTCCTAACTGCAGGAAAACCAGAGATTTAGGTGCGAAATAGCGGATTATAACAGAGCCTCGCCAAGAACACTTGCGGCCGGCTTGTATTGAACCTGCTTCCCCTTCGCTCTTTCTCTTGAGATGCAAGAATCTGCGCTCATCTTGTATGCTCTCCCTATGGCGTATGACATTCTCGCACGGATCAAGCACTCCCCCGTTCTCTGTGATGGCGCCATGGGAACGCTGCTTTATTCAAAAGGCATTTTTATCAACCGCTGCTATGACGAATTGAATCTTTCCCAGCCCGATCTCATTCGTGCCATCCATCACGACTACCTGCAGGCTGGCGCCGAAGTGATTGAAACCAATACCTTCGGGGCGAATGCCTTCCGCCTGGCACGGCACAGCTTGGCCGACAAAGTGCGTGACGTGAATCGAATGGGAGCGCGGATTGCCCGGGAAGCCGCCAAGAGTTTCGATGTATACGTCGCAGGATCGGTTGGCCCACTGGGAACAAGAATCGAGCCCTTGGGAAAGACTTCGTTTGAAGAAGCGCGCCAGGCATTCCGCGAGCAGATCGAGGCACTGGCGGAAGGCGGCGTCGATCTGCTGATGCTGGAGACTTTCGGATACATCGAGGAACTCCATCAGGCCATGCTTGCCGCGAAGGATGTGGGAGCGAAATTGCCCCTGGTCGTGCAGGTTACGATTGACGAAGATGGCAACTGCCTGGATGGGTCCGATCCGGAGACCTTTGCACCTCGCCTCGAGGATTGGGGCGCGGACGTGATCGGTTGTAACTGCAGCGTAGGTCCAGTGGCCATGCTGGACGCCATCGAGCGCGTGCGGGCGCTCACTGCACTGCCCCTCGCCGCCCAGCCTAACGCAGGCATTCCACGTTCGGTGGAAGGCAGGAACATTTACCTGTGCTCCCCTGAGTACATGGCGAGCTATGCGCGCAAGTTCGTAGCCGCCGGCGCCCGCATCGTCGGGGGATGCTGCGGTACCACGCCCGACCATATTCGGGTAATGAAATCTGCGCTGCGGGCGGGAGAGGCCAGAGGAAAGTCGGCCTCGACTCAAGTTGCGAGCACGGCCATACCAACGGCCACCCCGGCAAAGCCTTTAGAAGAACGGTCGATTCTGGGCGCGAAATTAGCCCGCGGAGAATTCGTCACCATGGTGGAGGTGGTTCCTCCCAAAGGAACCGATATCCGCAAGGAGTTGGAAGGCTCGCGCTTCTTGAAATCTGTGGGAGTGGATGCGGTCAATATTCCAGACAGTCCGCGGGCTTCAGCGCGCATGAGCAATCAGGCTCTCTCATTGCTGGTGCAGCGCGAAGCGGGAATCGACGCCATTCTCCACTACACCTGCCGCGACCGGAATGTGCTGTGCATCCAAAGCGATTTGCTGGGGGCGGCCGCGGTGGGGATCAAGAACCTGATCTGCATCACGGGCGATCCGCCGAAAATGGGTAACTATCCGGACGCGACGGCCGTTTTTGATGTGGACGCCATCGGCCTGGTAAATATTGTTCACAACCTGAACCGCGGGTTGGACCTCGGCGGAAACCCCATCGGCGCCGGCACGGGATTTGTGATCGGCGTGGGCGCGAATCCGGGACTGACCGACTTGGATGAAGAAATTCGCCGTTTTGAATACAAAGTGGCGGCCGGCGCCGAATATGCGGTAACCCAGCCGGTTTTCGATATCCGCCTGCTGGAAAACTTTCTGCGGCGCATCGAGCATTGCCGCATTCCCGTGGTGGCGGGAATCTGGCCTCTGGTCAGTGTGCGCAACGCCGAGTTCATGAAGAACGAACTTCGGGTTTCGGTGCCGGACGCGATCCTGGAACGGATGGCGCGGGCCCAAACGCCGGAAGCGGCGAGAGCTGAGGGTGTGGCCATTGCGCGGGAGATGTTGATTGCGGTTCGGCATACGGTGCAGGGAGCGCAAATCAGCGCGCCCCAGGGACGCTACAGCTCGGCTGTGGATGTTCTGGAGGCTCTGGGGACAAAGGCTCCGGCTCCGGCTTAAGATTCCCTTCTTGATACACGAAGGTGCATTTTGTCGATCTATTTACAATAAAATACTGGACATCCTCCTAGTATAGGAGCATTAAATATAGACACGGAGAGAAACCTCGTTGGCCAAGTTTGAGGAATGCCTGCAGCGACTGGAGAAGATTGTTCAGGAACTGGAGAAGGGCGAGGTGCCGTTAGAAAAGTCTCTCACTCTGTTTGAAGAGGGCATGAATCTGTCCTCCGCCTGCCGCAAGGAACTGGAGCAGGCGGAAGGCAAAGTGGAAATCTTACTGAAGAAAAACGGGAAGCTTCAAGCCGAGCCGTTTGAGTCCGTGGCGGAAAAGGCGAGTGCCCGCAGATAAGCAGCTCGCGCCGTTGCAATAGAAATGTCTGTGGAGTAGCGGTTTCAAACCCTTCCCCGCAGCCCTAGTCCGCCGTTTCTGACGGTGTTGAGTCAGGAGGAACTATGGGCTTTAGTGTTGTAATTCTGGAAACCGATCCCAGCGTCGCACAGTCTCTGGCCGGTAAACTTTCTTCGCACTTCCACGCAGTCCACTTAACGCGTTCCGGCGACGAACTACGCGAGCGCGTCGCCAAGAACCGTCCCGAAGCTGTGGTCCTTGATATGGAATACTCTCGTTTGACGGATGTGCGAGGCCTGCACGACGATTTTCCATCGCTACCCATCGTGTGCACGCATCGCCTTCCGGATGAGGAACTCTGGATTGCCGCACTGGAAGCCGGTGCCAGCGACGTTTGCCAATCCAATGACGTGCAAAATGTTGTGACTTCCGTTTTGCGCAGCTTGGCAATAGCAAAGACCGCCGCGGCATAGCGTAATCCGCCGACCTTAATAGCGAGGACGCCTCCCGGCGTCCTCGCTTTATTAACTAAAGAATCATTCGGCGTGGAATGTCTCCCGAGCAGGAGTCAACCAATTCTCCAAACGCTTCCGGACCTCCGACGGTGCTTTGCCAACCTGAGCCTTGTTATACTCACTGCGCAATGCTGAAAGAAATTCTGGAGCAAGGTCAGGCGCGGACGGACACGGCGCTGGACCGTCTGATTCCGCTGGAAACCCAGCATCCCGTTTCCATCCACAAGGCCATGCGCCACAGCGTATTTGCCGGCGGCAAACGGCTGCGGCCGGTTCTGTGCATGGAGGCCGGACGCATGGTCGCTGGATCGTTGCCCAGGAAGATTGAAGAACTGGGCGCAGCGCTGGAGATGCTGCACACCTATTCGTTGATCCACGACGATCTCCCCGCACTCGACAACGACGATCTGCGGCGCGGACGCCCCACCTGCCACAAAGTGTTCGGCGATGCGATTGCGATTCTCGCTGGAGATGCCTTGCAAACTCAGGCCTATGAGGTTTTGGCGCGGCTGGAGTGTCCTGCGGAGGCGCGCGTGCGGATCATTGAAGAGATCGCCCGCGGTACGGGCACACTGAATGGCATGATTGGCGGGCAGGTCGTGGATCTGGAAGCGGAACACACACAGCCTACGGCGGAGATGCTGGAATATATCCATCGCGCAAAGACCGCCGCGCTGATCGCCGCCAGCCTGGTGAGCGGAGGGCTCTATGCTGGAGCTAAGGAATGTGAAGTCAAGAAGCTAAGGGAGTTCGGGCAGTCGATTGGCTTAGCCTTTCAGATTGTCGATGACGTGCTCGACGTGACCCAAACCTCGGAGCAGCTTGGCAAAACCGCCGGCAAGGATACGGCCGCGCAGAAAGCAACCTACCCGGCGCTGTTCGGCATTGAGGAGTCCCTACGTAAGGCGGATGCGCTGGTGAGCGCGGCGTTCGAAGAGTTAGAAAGTTTCGGAGAACGCGCCGAGACGCTGAAGGAGTTGGCGCGGTATTTGGTGGAACGGAAGAAGTAGCCGTCGAACTTAAAGTCTCAAACTCAGTCTTCACGGCCTGAGTAAACCCTGTGCTCCCCTGTATCCTCTGTGTTAAAAAGAATTATGAGGTGATGGAGTTCGCCATAGCCGCCTGAAGACATGTCCTCGACTCTCCTCAACCTCGACATTCTGGCCATAGCCGCGCACCGCGACGACGTGGAGCAGACTTGCGGCGGCACTTTACTGAAGATGGCACAGCGCGGGCAGCGAACCGGCATTCTCGACCTGACGCAGGGCGAAATGGGCACGCGCGGCACGGCTGAAGATCGCGCGCGCGAGGCAGCAGACGCGGCAAGGATTCTCGGTGTCAGCTGGCGCAGGGCTCTCGATATTCCCGATGGCCGCATGGAAAATACTTGGGAGAATCGGCTGAAAGTGGCGAGCGTGATTCGCGAGACTCGGCCACGCGTGGTGATTTTGCCTTACTGGAAGGGACGCCATCCGGATCACTACACGGCTTCCGTCTTGGGATACGAGGCTTGTTTTCTGGCAGGACTGGCGAAACTAGCTCTCAGCTATCGGCCGCCAGCTGTCAGCCAAACCAATTCCAGCGCGGATAGACTTGACTCGCTAGCGCCGCATCGCCCCTTCAAGATCATCTACGCTACGCTTTATTACGATGTTCGCCCGACGTTTGTCGTGGATATCAGCCAGCAGTTCGAACAGAAGTTCGCTTCCATCCTCGCCTATAAGTCGCAGTTCAGCGATCAGGAGGCCGGCAAAGACCTCTTCCCTGCTCACGACGAAATTCATGCGCGAGTGGAGTCGATGGCTCGGTATTACGGAGCCCTCGGCGGCGTGACCTACGCCGAACCGTTCCTGCAGAAGGAAGTGGGGCTGGTCGAGGATCTACTGGCGATTCCAGTCAAATCGATTTAATCGATTCATTTGTGGGATGGGTTACTTTTTCAATGCCACCGCTAACCCATCTCGAATGGGCAGAATTGTGGTGAAGAAATCCGCAGAGTTGTAAAGCTGTCGGTTGAACTCAAGGATGGCCTTCGTCTGCGCCGTCTTGGGATCTTTCTCCGCCACTCGGCCGCTCCACAAAACATTGTCAGTGATAAACAATCCACCCTTACGAAGACTCGACGCAACCAGGCGCAGCACGCGCGGATAATCCTCCTTATCGACATCGTTGAAGATGATGTCAAACTGCTGCTTCTGCTCGGAGAGAACTTCCAGCGCATCGCCCGTGTGGAGCGTGACCCTGCTGGAGATTCCGGCGCGATCGAAGTAGCCGCGAGCGCGCTCGGCATTCCTGGCGTCGCCATCCGTGTAGATCACCCGGCCTTTCTCGCCCACCGCCCGCGCCCACCAGACGGTCGAGTAGCCGATCGCCGAGCCCAACTCGAAGACCGTCTTGGCGTTGATCATCAAAGCCAATTGCTGAAGCACACGCCCTACCGCGGGGCCAACAATGGGCACGTCGTGCTTGCTCGCGTACTCTTCCATCTCCACCAGCACTTCGTCCCGTTTGGGCAGCATGGAATACAGATAGTCGTCGACTGGACCGGCGGTGGTGAAGTCATAATGCCGCCACTTAGGTTTGTTTTCTTTCTTCGGTTTATTCGCGGCCACTGGCCTCCTTCGAACTTCTGATTCTCGTGATCAGTTGCCGTTCTCAATCGCGAACGGTCACACCGGGCTTCAGCGTTAAAACTTCGACGTTCGGTGCAAGCTTCTTCAATTCACCGGGACTTCCCGTCAGGACCGGAAATGTGCCGAAGTGCATAGGGATCACTGTTTTCACCTTAAGCAGGTTGCATGCGTAGGCAGCCTCGCGCGGCCCCATGGTGAAGTGATCGCCGATGGGCAGCATAGCGATTTCAGGCGCGTAGAGCTCGCGGATAATCGCCATGTCTCCAAACACGTTGGTGTCGCCGGCGTGGTAAATCTTGACGCCGTTCTCGAATTCGACCACGTACCCGCAAGCTTCGCCGCCATAAACAAGCTGGTCGCCATCCTGAATACCGCAGGAGTGATCCGCGTGCACCATCGTGACTTTGATATCGCCGATTTTTTGCGTGCCGCCTTTGTTCATCATGGCGATTTTCTTGGCGCCTTTTTTCTCGAGCCAGCCGCACAGCTCGGGAATCCCAACCACTTGCGGACTGTGATCCTTAATAATCTCCACGGCATCGCCAATGTGGTCCCCGTGGCCGTGTGTGATTAGAAGCGTGTCTACTTTTTTCACCTTTTTCTCCGACGGGGGGCACGCGGGATTATTCATGATCCACGGATCGATGATGATCGTCTGTCCGCCGGGCGTTTCGATGCGAAATGTCGCGTGGCCCAGCCACGTGAGTTGAATGCCTTTCAGATTCATAAACGCATAGCTCCTGCCGCTAGCCTGTTCGCGGTGAATCTTGAGCGGAAATCCGCCCGGGATGGCCTGCGACTGAATTTAGTTTAATATGAAACGCCATGACAGAACTAAAGGTGCTAATCTCCCGTGATCGGATTACAAAACGAGTCGCGGAACTCGGTGCGGAGATCACGCGCGACTTCGCGGGCCAGCCCGTCATCCTTGTCGGCGTGTTGAAGGGCTCGGCGATTTTTCTCGCCGACTTGGCGCGACAAATAAACCTCGACGCCACTTTCGATTTCATCGGCGTCTCCAGTTACGGAAACCGCCCCAGCCCCAGCCAGGAACTCAAGAGCGGATGGGATTCCACCGGCGAGGTGAAGCTGACCAAGGATGTGGACCAGTCCATGAAGGACAAGAACGTGATCGTTGTAGAAGACATTCTGGATACGGGATTGACACTTACAGTTTTGAAGAAACTGCTGCTGGCTCACGAGCCTCGATCGCTCAAGATCGCGGCTCTCCTCGATAAGCCCTCCCGCCGCAAGCTGCCACTGCAGGGCGACTATGTCGGCTTCACAATTCCCGATGAGTTTGTCGTCGGCTACGGCCTCGATTATGCCGAACGGTATCGCAATCTGGCCGATATCTGCGTCGTACCTCGGGAGTAAAACCAGTCCCGAGTGCCGGGTAGCGAGTACTGAGAGCGTTCCACCAACTTAAATTGGCGGGCGATACTCGATACTTGGCACTCAGTACTCATGCTCGGCTGCTATCATAGAAAAAAACAATGGGGCCTGTTCTAAGTACGACGGGAAATCATCTGCAGGTTGAGCCTCTGTTGCTGGAAGTAGCCGACGTGCTGGCAACCTCGCTCGATCTGGATACCACTCTGCGCCGGGTTGCCGAAGTCGTCCGTAAAGTCATCCACTATGAAATCTTCGCGATTCTTCTTCTAAACGAAAAAACTCAGGAATTGCGCATTCGCTTCCAGGTTGGCTATCCAGCTGACTTCGCCGAGCGCGCTCGGGTCAAGTTGGGCGAGGGTGTGACCGGAAAAGCCGCGCAGTCGCGACAGGCAGTCCTGGTCGATGACGTGACCCAGGATCCCACCTATATCGCCGGCGTGCCCAACGTGCGCTCGGAATTAGCTGTGCCGCTCATCACTAAGAACCGGGTGATTGGTGTGATCGATCTGGAAGCGCGGGACCCAGGCTACTTCAATGAGGAGCACAGCCGCCTGCTGACTCTGGTGGCGTCGCGAATCGCGGGGGGCATCGAAAATGCGCAGCTCTACACCCGCACTACGCGACAGGCCCGCATCCTGCTATTGCTCAATGAAATTGCCCGTGAGTTGTCGTCCATTCTGAATCTGGACGAACTGCTGAGCCGGGTAGCGGAACTGCTGCGCCGGCTGATTGACTACCAGATGTTCAGCATTCTGCTGCTGGATTCTTCCGGCGAGAAGCTGCAACATCGATTCTCGCTCCGCTTCCACGAAAACATCCACCTGAAGCACGAGGTGCCGCTGGGGCACGGCCTCGTCGGTCACGCAGCCCAAAGCAAACAGGCAATACTGGTGCCGGACGTCAGCAAAGATCCCCGCTACATCGAGGCCAACCCGGAAACGCGCTCGGAACTGGCCGTACCGCTGATCTACAAAGATAAAGTGATCGGAGTGCTCGACCTGGAGCACACGCGACGCGGCTTTTTTACCGACGATCACCGCCGCACCATGATGACACTGGCAGCGCAGGTTGCTATCGCCATCGAAAATGCGCGCTTGTACGAAGAGATCGCGCGGCAGGAACGCCGTTTGGAGCGGGATTTGGCTCTCGCCCGCGAATTGCAAATGCGGCTGCTTCCGCAGACCCTCCCCAAGCTGGCGAATTTGGAATTGGCGGCGAAGTTCGTTCCCGCGCGCGCCATTGGCGGCGATCTTTATGACTTCATCCCATATTCTCTTTCGCGGCTAGGAATTGTAATTGGCGACGTGAGCGGGAAAGGCGCGCCGGCCGCCATTTACGCGGCTCTGGTGAGCGGGATTCTCCGCTCCCATGCGCCCATCGAACCCGGCCCCGCCGAGATGCTCAGAGCGGTGAACCTCTCGCTAGCCGAGCGCCGAATCGAAGCGCAATTCGTTTCACTCATCTACGCCGTCTGGGACGACGCACATCGAACCCTGCTGGTCTCCAATTCGGGCTTGCCGCGCCCCATCCACGTCCATGCCGGAAAGAATCATGTGATCGAAGCCACCGGTCTGCCGCTGGGACTTTTCGACGATGCCAACTACGACGAGTTCCGCTTCAAAATGAAGCCCGGGGATATGTTTGTTTTCTTTAGCGACGGCATTCTGGATGCGCGTAACCAACGCGGACACTTGTTTGGCCGGGGACGCGTAGAACAACTGGTCGCCGAATGTGCCGCCAAGTCGGCAGACTGTGTAGTCAACTCGCTGTTCAACGCTGTGGCCGAGCATTCCGCCGGGGTCGAATCGTTCGATGACCAAACCGTGGTGGCGATTAAGGTGAAGGACAGTCCTGCCTTGGATTCTTCCAAGCGAAAATGACCCGGCCCAGCGCACCAACGCAAACTGACCGGCCGGAAATGGAGCGGCCCCCAGGGTTCGTTCTCCGCGAGACGCGCAGGGGATTACTTGGCCGCGGCGCAATGTCCGCTCTGCACTGCGAGGATGTTCCACTCGCCAAGCTCGCCGAACGCTATGGCACGCCGCTTTACGTTTACTCGGCAACGGCAATCCTTGAGCGGCTCGCCGTCTTTCAGCATGCGTTCCACAGTGTCCCCCACACCATTTGCTACTCGGTAAAGGCAAATTCGAACGTAAACCTTCTGCGCCTGCTGGCGCGCGAGGGGTGCGGATTTGATGTAGTTTCCGGCGGAGAGCTGGAGCGGGTGCTGGTTGCTGACCGGCGCGCGGCTAAGAAAATCGTGTTCTCCGGCGTTGGGAAATCTCGTGAAGAGATGACCGCAGCCCTGAAAGCCGGAATCCTGCTGTTCAATGTGGAGAGCGAGTCGGAACTCTGGGCTTTGGCGGAGTGTGCAATCCGTTCTCGCACGGTGGCGCGGATAGCCCTGCGGGTGAATCCAGATGTCGCGGCCGAGACTCATCCGTATATTTCTACGGGCCTGCGCAAGCACAAGTTCGGAGTGCCGATCCGAAGCGCGCGCGAACTCTACGCCAAAGCCTCCGCCGCGCGTTGCTTGAAGGTTGCAGGAGTCAGCGTTCATATCGGCTCACAGATCACCGATGTTGCGCCTTTCGCGGAGGCCGTCGATCGAGTGGCTGCCCTGGTTCGCGAGTTGCGCGCCGATGGGCACAGGATCGACTACGTCGATACCGGCGGTGGGCTCGGCATTAATTATCAGGAACCGGTCTCGGACTTTTCTGATTGTGTTGCGCGTTACGCGCGAGCGGTGACCCATCCCTTGCGTGGCCTGAAAGTGCATCTGCTGCTCGAACCGGGCCGCGCGATTGTGGGCCCTGCTGGCGCGCTGATCACCTCCGTTATCTACCGGAAAGAAAACGACGGCAAACATTTTCTCGTGGTCGATGCAGCCATGAACGATCTGATCCGCCCCGCGCTCTACGGGGCCTACCACGAGATTGTTCCAGTTGTTCAGTCCAGGAAATCCTTGGCCAAGAGGGAGAGGATCGATGTGGTCGGTCCGGTTTGCGAGTCCGGCGATTTCTTTGCACGCGATCGAGAGTTGCCGCGAGTGGAGGAGGGCGACTTGCTTGCGATTCTCGATGCCGGAGCTTACGGAATGGCGCTGGCGTCGAACTACAACACGCGTCCAAGGCCCGCGGAAGTCATGGTTCGTGGAAAGTCTGCCAAGATCATCCGGCGGAGAGAAACAGCTCGCGAACTGTATTCTCCTGAGCTGTAATTAGACCCAGTGTGGCGGCTCAGATTTACCGCTCCCCCCACTTCAGCTTCGTTCGCAGCACGTGGAAGAAGTCATGATCAGTGCGGAACAGACTGACTCTATGCTCGGAGCGACGGCAGCGGACTCGGTCGCCATCGCGTAGATCAAGACCGGGCTGGCCATCGAGACTGAGGTAGGCAACTTCCTCATCGCTGCGCAGTAGAATCTCTACGACAGCGGAATCCGGCACAACCAGCGGCCGGTGAGTAAGGGAATGCGGCGCCACCGGAGTGATCACAAAAGCATTCACCGTTGGCATCAGCACGGGACCACCCGCCGAGAGCGAGTAGGCAGTCGATCCCGTGGGCGTGGCCACAATCATTCCGTCGGCCCGATAGCTGGAGACGAAGGCTTTGTCGACGAACAGGTCGTAGTTATTCAGACGAGCCAGCGCCGTCTTGTTGACGACCGCATCGTTAAACACCAGGTAGCTTCCCAGAATTTCTTCGCCGCGCAGTAGTTCACACTGCATGAGCGACCGCTGCTCGACCGCGGCCTGACCCCGGGCGATCGCCTCAAGCATGGAGAAAAGAGAAGACAACGGCACGTCCGTGAGGAAGCCGAGCGAACCCAAATTCACGCCGAGCAACGGCACATCGACCGGCGCGGTAGCTCGAGCCGCGGAGAGTAAAGTACCGTCGCCGCCCAACACAACCACCAGATCCAAAGGCAGCGATGACATTTGCGAGCGCGACACTTCTTCCAGACCGTTGGAGTACTTGGCGGTCTCCGGATCGACGATGACCTTGTAGTCGTGCGCGTGAAGCCATGTCAGCAGTTCTGGGATAGTACGGGCTACCTCCGGCCTTGCCGGACGAGAGATGATGGCCGCAAGTTTCGAGTGGGAGGATGAGGGCGAAATTGCCATGGTGAACTGGAGACAGGAAGATTGTACAGAATTCGAAGGAAAAACTTTAGCCACAGAGGGCACGCTTCGACCTTGCTCAGGGCAGGCTCCGGAACACAGGGCGATTAAAAGAGTGCCCAGAGAAGGAACTCGCGGTTCCCCTCTGCGCCGAGAATGGGCGACTCGATGACGTCAAGGCTCGAGCAGTCGAGATCCAGCAAAGTTTTCTTCACCTTTTCGACAGACGCCAATTGAGCAGCCTCGTCGCGAACGATACCTCCCTTGCCCACAAATTCCCTTCCCGCCTCGAATTGAGGTTTGACCAGGACGATCACCTGCCGCCCGCGGCGATCCTCGAGAGAGTGGGGAAAAGTAGCATTCACCACTGGAGGCAGAACCAGTGTCGCGGAAATAAACGCCACGTCGACCACGATCAGGTCTGCCATCTCACCGATGACTTCGTTCGTCAGATAACGGGCGTTAGTCTTTTCCAGCAGTCGAACGCGGGGATCCTGACGCAGTTTGAAATCCATCTGCCCGTAACCGGTGTCTACCGCGATCACACGAGCAGCACCATGCTGCAGCAGGCAATCCGTGAAGCCTCCGGTGGAGGCGCCGACATCAAGGCAAACCTTGCCCCTTACCTCGATGTGCCAATGTTCCAGCGCTCGCTCCAGCTTGAGTCCGCCGCGGCTCGCGTATTTCAGATCTTCGCCGAGCAGGCGAATCACCGAGTCTGCGACCACTTGCGCGCCGGCTTTGTCGAGTTTCTGATCGTTAACCAACACCTTCCCCGCGATAATCAGCGCCTGAGCGCGTTCGCGTGAGGCGGCAAGCCCACGATCGACCAGAAGTTTGTCGAGTCTAAGTTTCAAAGTTAGTTCGCAGCCCAAATTTCCTCGCGGCGTCCTGCGACAGATCGCAGCCGTACCACGAAAGTGCCAGCACTCGCATCGGTGCAAAGAGCTGAACCATCTCCCGCTGAATCACTTACAAAGATACTTCCGTGCTTTTCCACAGCATTATCCACGGTTGTGTTGAAAACTTTCTAAGGAACGAGTGCGCCAATAAAAAAGAGCCGCCCAAGAAGGCGGCCCCAATGAATCTTTCGGAAGCAACTAGCCAGCCACTTCTTCCAACAACTTCTGATCGATATCAAAGTTGGAGTGGACGTTCTGCACGTCGTCCTGATCTTCCAGCGCTTCCATCAGCCGGATCATGGTGTTGGCTGCCTGACCTTCCAGCTTGATGTAGTTCTGCGGAATCATGGCCACGCTGGAAGATGCCGGCGCAATCCCGGCTTTTTTCACCGCTTCTAGAACGGTCTCAAACGCAGAGGGCTCAGTCAATATTTCCCAATTCTCGCCATCATCATTCAGATCTTCGCCGCCAGCTTCAAGGACGATGTTCATCAGGTCGTCTTCTTTGGCCGCACTCTTTGGGATGACGATGTCGCCCTTCTTGTGGAACATCCAGGAGACGGCGCCGGCTTCGGCCATGTTGCCGCCGTTCTTGCCAAAGCAGTGACGAATCTCGCTGACGGTCCGGTTGCGGTTATCCGTGTTGATATCCAGCAAGACCGCAACGCCTCCCGGGCCGTAACCCTCGAGAGAAAACTCTTCGTAAGTGGCGCCGGGCAGTTCTCCAGTGCCACGCTGAATCGCCCGCTTGATGTTGTCGGCGGGCATATTCTCCGATTTAGCGGCGAGAATGGCGCCGCGCAAACGGGGATTGGTATCAGGATCGCCGCCGCCGTTCTTCGCGGCGATGCCGATTTCCTTGATAAGACGGGTAAAAATCTTGCCGCGCTTGGCGTCGAGCGCGCCCTTCTTGTGCTTGATTGTGGCCCATTTTGAATGGCCAGACATAGCTAGACCTCGTATCTAATGATCTTGATTGGCGCGGGATTCGCCCGTAGAGGGAATCACAGGCTGCCTCGATAAATCTGCAGGCGAACCGAAATTATAGCACGACATGGTCTATCCGGTCGCTGCACTGACTTGATAATAAACAGCGGCGCCGATCAGAGCAAGTTTCTCAGATTCGGTGAATCCAAAAAGTTTCTTATTCGGTTATTGACTGCAACGCACATACACCCCTAACATGCCTCCGGGGCGTCCTTGCACATGAATGGCCGAGTTATAGCTCACTACCGGATCCTCGAGAAAATCGGGGCCGGTGCCATGGGCGAGGTTTTCCGGGCCCGAGACGAAAGGCTGGAGCGCGACGTAGCCCTGAAGCTCATTCATCCAAGCTGCAGCGGCAACCCCGACCATCTCCGTCGTTTCGAATTAGAGGCCCGCGCCGCCGGGGCTCTCAATCATCCCAATATCGTTGTGATTTATGACTTCGGTCTCGACGAAGGAGCTCCTTACATCGTCTGTGAGTTGCTGGAAGGCAAGACCCTTCGCCAGCGGCTTTTGGAAGGAGCGCTACCCCTTCGCCTGGCGCTTGAATACTCGCTTCAGATCGTACAAGGTCTCATAGCGGCTCATGATCGCCGCATCATTCATCGGGATCTCAAGCCTGAAAATTTATTCGTGACCACCGAGGGCCGGATCAAGATCCTCGACTTCGGCGTGGCCAAACTACAATCTGGGCCGGATGAATCCGGCCGCACTGTGGAAGATCTGACCACGATCACCAGAAGCGGCATGGTACTCGGCACCGTCGCTTATATGGCTCCCGAGCAACTGCGCGGCAAGCCGGTGGACCATCGCAGCGACATCTTCAGCGTGGGCGCGATTCTTTACGAAATGCTGGCCGGCCGGCGAGCGTTTCGCGGCGAGACCGAAGTCGACACCATCACTGCCGTCCTGCGCGAAACTCCTCCCGAGATCGGTCTGGAGCAAGCCGAAATCCCCGTATCGTTTCAGCAAATCGTGTGGCATTGCCTGGAGAAAGAGCCCGAGAAGCGTTTTCAGTCGGCGCGCGATCTCGGGTTCGCTTTGGAGACTCTCTCGGATACCTCAAGCGAACGCCTAACGAAACTTAAGCCTCCAAAGCCGCGGGCGAGGATCCTGCCGTGGGCAATTGCGGGAGCGCTTCTGGTTGCGGCTCTGCTCCTTCTGGGTAGACAGGCGGGCCAGAACAAAGTATCTCCCGCATACCGGCGACTGACGTTTGACGAAGGTACGCTTTACTCGGCCCGGTTTACTCCCGACTATCGGTCCGTGGTCTACGGTGCAGCCTGGAACGGCAAGCCACTGCAGCTTTTCTCCACCGTGGGGGATTCCCTTTCGACTCAACTCCTCACCCTAACCGATGCAAGCTTGTTGGCGATTTCCAAGACCGGCGAGTTGGCCCTGGTGCTCCGTGGCGCGCACATGGACCACCTAAAAATCGAACACGGCACGCTTGCCCGCGCGCCTCTCGCGGGTGGTTCTCCCAAAGAGATTCTGGAAGACGTTGCTTGGGCAGACTGGGGGACAAACGGCGAACTGGCCGTCGTCCATCACGCCGAAGGCCGCGATCGGGTTGAGTACCCGATCGGTCACGTCGTGTACCAGAGCAACGGATGGATCAGTCACATCCGGCTCTCTCCACAAGCCGACAAGATTGCTTTCATAAACCATCCTTCGTTGTGGGATGATCACGGGCTGGTCTGCCTCGTGGATCTTGCCGGGCGAGTCAAGACACTCACGCGCGAGTGGGAATCTGCGGATGGCTTGGCCTGGAGTTCCGGCGGAAAAGAAATCTGGTTTACGGCCGCGGAAAATGGCTATACGCGCGCCTTGCTGGCGGTAGATACCTTCGGTGGTCTTCGCACCATTCTCAAAATTCCGGCAGGGCTGACCTTGCACGACGTGGCGCCGGATGGCCGGGTGCTCGTAAGTTGGGATGTCGAACGTCTCGCCATGGCAACTTCCGCACGGAACGGGAAAGCGACTAACATTTCATGGCACGATTGGGAAGTTGCCAAAGACATTTCTCGTGACGGGCAATCCGTGTTGTTCGAGGATGCAAGCGAAGCCGCTCCATCGAACGATTCGGTTGTCATTCGTAGAATCGACGGAACCCCTCCCATTCAACTTGGCGAGGGCAGCGCCGGCGGCCTTTCCCCCGATGGCAAATGGGCCATCGCAATTCTCATCGGGAGTCCAGGGCGAATCACACTTTACCCCGTCGGTCCCGGCCAGCCCCGCACGATCCCCGTCACCGGACTGGAACGCATCTACAATGGCTCGTCTCACTTTCTGCCGGACGGGAAACGAATCACGATCAACGGCAATGAACCGGGTCACGGAGTCCGCTGCTATCTGGTAAACCTGGACGGAGGAAGGCCGACCCCAGTTACGCCGGAGGGGATCACTGGTGGTCTGGTTTCGCCAGACGGTCAATACATGATTGCCAACAACGGGCCTACCGCAGCGGTATATCCGATCGCCGGAGGCGCTCCGCATTCCATTCCAGGTCTCGAACCGGGCTTCATTCCGGTTCAATGGTCGGAGGATGACTCAGCCGTTTATGGATATCGCCGCGGGCAGATTCCAACCAAGGTTTATAAGCTCAATCTGGTCACGGGCGAAAAGAGCGTGATACAAGAGTTGCACCCCGAAGTGTCTTCGGGCGTGGTTTTCATCGCCCCCGTAGTGGTCACCCACGATGGCTCGCGCTTCGCATACAGCTACTACCAGGTTGTTTCAGTGCTGTATGTGATTTCCGGTTTGCATTAGGGCCTTGGCGTTGATTAGTCGAGCGGCCCGGAAAAATCCTCCGCCACGTAATGAAAGAAAATCGATGTCGAAGTATGCCCCTCGGCCAGAACATCGCGGTAATGCGGAACCTTTGTTCCCCGGTAGACTAAACCATCGCCCAACGCCTGATAAACCGTCACCGTGCCTTCGGAAGTGTCCAAACGAATCGGCCACGGCGTAGCCAGCTCAGGTTCGGGAGAAAAGTCCAGGCACAGCGTAACGCTGAACTCACATTGCTGCCGATCGGTATGCTTCTTCAGCACTGCTCCGCTCAAGTACGATGCCAGATAAACATAAGAAGGCTTGATTGGCTCTCCCACGATGTCGCTAAGCGCCTTCGCGATGTGGTGGTGGAAGTAGCGAGCCACACGTTCATTATGGGCGACGTAGCGCTGCGGGCTCTGCTCGTCCCCCAGCCAGATCGATCCCCGCCGGATCGCATACCGGTAGTAGCGGCGCAAAGCAGCTAGATTGAATGGGTGAATCAAGTCGCTGAGGGGGACGTAATCATTTTCTCGAAATACTTTTCTGCGGGTGCTGACGATTTCAGACCACTGCGCACGGCGGCGTTGCGCATAATCCGCCGGCGTCAGGATGCCAGCCATTGCAAGCAAAAGCCGCTGCGCCTCCGGCAGCGAAGCTGGCGCAGGGTCGCCTGCCTGCAGACTCGAAACCACCTCTTCGAGCTGGGGGCCAAGCCAGAACGGATGCACCGAGCCGGTCGCAGGGTCACGCACCCAGGCCACAGTGCTTTGCAAACTGAACCCTTCCAGCAATTCCCGATGCGCTTCCAGGTCCGCCGGTACTTCTCCGGCCGGCAGCACTGAACATTCCGGGTTGAGGAATAGCGGCTGGGATAGCTCACGCCGCTGGAGCTGGCGATCTAAACTATGTTGTGCAATCAAATGCAGCGGTAACTCGTCGAGCAGGCAATGAAACTGCTGCGGAGGCAGCACCGCGGTGTGTCGTTGCCGCGATGCTGCTCCCATCAGGCCTGCAATCCACTCAAGCCATGCCGTGTCTTTTACTGGTGAAACCATCCGTTTACCGTGAAGCGGCTGTCCGCAAAAGCCCGCGACCGGCACTGCACTGGGGTAATTTCGTGCAGGGTCGAACACGGGAAGAATACGATTTGGTTCTGCTGCGGCACGATCGTCTGATAGCTACCGGTACTGAGAGGATAATCGCTACTCCTGGTTGAGTCGTGAAGACGCAGCTCTCCTCCCCCGAACTGGCTCGGCTCGTGATGGAAAAAATACACGAACGTCATCCGGCGAGACGCGATCATCTCTTGCGCATCGTCGCAGTGCGCACGGAAGAAGTCCCCGTCATTGCTGGCCGTGATCTGCACTTCCGTCTGCGTGACCGGAAATTCCTCCATCCCCAGCTGCTGCAGCACTCTTGGAAGTACTCCACGAATTCGATTAAGGATAACTTCCTCATGCGGTCCCAGCTCCATCAGCACCCGCGAACGTCGATGGTTGTAATCGGTCACTCCCGGTTCCCCGCTCGGCGAAATCACTTCGCTGGTGGTGAACTGTGCTTCGTGCTCCAGCGTATAGCGAATCAGTTCCTGCATCTCCTGCGGTGCCAGGAACTCATCTAGGACGACGCACTGAGCCCGAACGACTGCGGGCGCGTCCAAGACGGCGACGCCGCTGCCCGAGCCGGGCTGGCTTGGTTGCGTTCCCTGCCTCGCGAGGGTGCTCTCTCGCCGCGTACCGGCACTTGGCGGCTGCGGTCCGCTTGGCGGCTGCGGGCCAGGCTGGCGAGGTGGCTGCGGGCCGGAAGGCGGTTGCGGCCCGCTCGGGGGCTGCGGCCCACTGAACACGGTCACAGGAATGCCTTCTTCCGTGCCGCGCCGCAGACTGGTACTGGGCGGCTGTGGTCCACTTGGAGGTTGCGGGCCGGGCTGACGAGGTGGTTGCGGGCCGGAAGGCGGTTGCGGCCCGCTTGGGGGCTGCGGTCCACCGAACACGGTCGCAGGAATACCTTCTTCCGTGCCAGACGATGCTGCGCCACGCGCCACGATCTGCTCCACGATGCTGCTTCCCAATAACCCAAAGGCGCGTTGGGCTACCGTCTCACCCACTGAACGAGCTATGGCAGCAGTTACAGCGGATTGAATCTCTGGATTCGCGGCTGCGTCCTTCGCATTTTGCAAGAGACTCATCAGCAACTCCCGCTCGCGAGGGCTCAGAATGCGTTCATCCTGCATTAGAGTCTCGGAAAAGGCGTCAAGAATCTGCTTCGATGTCATTGGGCACACTCCTCCCTAAACTTTCTTAGACGTTTTAGTTCCATTAGGCGAAATGGGAAGCGCTTTCGCGGAGACAGTAGCAGGAAATCGCAGGATTATCAAACAGAATCTT
>OBLU010001493.1_pt1 | contig 21783 bp, 16 predicted proteins | sample 1518681 | NCBI WGS metagenome assembly OBLU01 (sample SAMEA3539304, study PRJEB22396) | soil metagenome | biome: tundra; feature: field; material: soil | place: USA | collected 2010-05 | depth 0.15 m
AACTGCCCGGCATGAGCCTGATGGAGCACCTGGACGAGCTGCGCAAGCGCATCGTCCACTCGGCCATCTACCTTGCGGTGGGCTTCTTTGGTTGCTGGTTCCTTCGCGATCGGCTGGTCAACTTTATTCAGGCGCCCCTCACCCACATCGGCAAGACGCTGGTCTTTACTCACCCCATGGATCCGCTGAACCTGCAGCTCCAGGTCTCGCTCGTCGGAGGAGCGATCTTGGCCTCGCCCTTCATTCTTTTTCAGGTTTGGCTCTTCATTGCGCCTGGGCTCTACCAGAAGGAGCGGCGGTTCGTGGTTCCTTTCATGCTGGCCACGGTGGGGTTGTTTCTGGGGGGCGCGGCATTCGGATACTTCTATGTTTTGCCCGGCGCGCTCAAGATCCTGATCGTGGATTTCGGCAAGAACTTCACCTCGATGGTCACCATAGAGGAATACAGCAGCTTCTTTCTCTCCGTGATCCTCGGCCTGGGTATCAGCTTTGAGATGCCGATCCTCATCTTCTTTCTGGCCATGTTCGGCATCGTGAGCCCAAAGTTTCTTTGGACAAACATGCGATATGCGGTTCTGGCTATCTTTCTGATTGCGGCTATCATCACGCCCAGCCCCGACCCATGGACGATGTGCATCTATGCCGTACCTATGCTGGCACTGTATCTGATCGGCATTGGCGTGGCCTGGTGGGTGCATCCTTCGCGGCGAAAGGCAAAGCAAGCCAAGGCAGCCGCGAAATGATTTCCCCTTCGTTTTTTGAGCGAGTTGCGGCAAGAATGCCGGGTGCCCCATCCTTGACGCGTCTTTGTCTTTGCGGCAACGGTGGGGGACGACAACCCTCGACCTGCATTCTGTTCAAAAAGATCTCTGTGGCTGCACTGCTTCTGTTCGCTCCCTTCGCCGCTCAGGCGCAAACGCATTTCAATGGCGCCAAGGCCCTCGAATACGCTCGCGAATTTGTGTCCATCGGTCCGCGCTGGCCCACCAGCCCGGGACACCTCAAAGCCGAATCCTTCCTGCGCGACCAGTTCAAGCACGACCAGCTCGAAGAAGACAGCTTCACTGCGGACACGGCAATTGGCCCAGTGGGGCTGCGCAACTTCATCGTCCGCTTTCCAGGCAAGAAGGACGGCGTGATCGTGCTGGCCACGCACTACGAGACCAACTACTGGCTGCGCAATATCAACTTCGTCGGCGCCAACGACGGCGGCTCCACGACCGGGCTTCTGTTGGCCATTGCCGATCAATTGCGCGCGGATTCAGCGCGGAGCAAGATGCTCGAGGGCTACTCCGTGTGGCTGGTCTTCTTTGACGGCGAAGAGGCATTCAAGAGCTGGTCCGATTCCGACTCTACCTACGGAAGCCGGCATCTTGCGGCGCGTTGGGGCAGGGATGGAACGCTGAAACGCATCAAGGCGTTCATCCTCGCCGACATGATCGGCGACAAGGACCTCGACATTCAGCGCGAGTCCCGCTCAACAGACTGGCTGGTCACGCTGATGACGAAAGCCGCAAAGAGGTTCGGCTACGATCGATTCTTTTTCCAGACGGAAGGACCGGTCGACGACGATCACATGCCGTTTATCACGCGCAGCGTGCCATCCATCGACGTCATCGATCTCGATTACGGCCCCAACAACAGCTACCACCACACCGCCCAAGACACGATGGACAAGATCACTGCCCGCAGCCTCACCATCGACGGCGACGTATTTCTCGAAACAATCCGGCTGATCAACTTACGTTGAAGACAAAGATCAGGGCTCAGAGATCAGGCACCAGCAAGCTGGGAGAGCGTGTCGAAGAACGGTCTGATCTCTGAACCCTGATCTCTGATCTCTGTTTTGCTATACCATCCAGAAATGATTGCGGGCGCATCCTGGGTCTGGTGGCTGGGGTTTCACGCTGTAGTGGCTGTGCTTCTGCTTGCGGATTCGCTGCTGCCCGGCCATCGGCGCGAGACGCGCCACACGCAGACCTTCGCGTGGCTAGGCACTGCGGCATTCGTCCTAGCGGCCGCCGGCTTTGCGCTGTGGATCGCCGTGACCCAGGGCCGTCAGCCGGCCCTTGAATGGGTAGGCGGCTACGCCATCGAGACCTCGCTCAGCGTCGACAATCTCTTCGTCTTCCTGGTGATCTTTCAGGGTTTCCAGATGAGTCAGAAACGCCAGCACACAGCCTTGCAGTGGGGCATCCTGGGAGCTGTGGTCCTGCGCGCTCTCTTCATCCTCGCAGGCATCTCGCTGCTCAAGCGGTTCCACTGGATCACGTGGATCTTCGGCCTGTTACTGCTCTACGCAGCCTGGCGGCTGGTGCGCGGCGGCTCGGCAAAAGCTGCCATTCCAGAATGGATTCGCCAGCTGCAGCCGGCCAAGGGTTCGCTGCTGCCGGTGATCCTGGCCGTCGAAGTCACTGACATTATCTTTGCGGTGGATTCCATTCCGGCGGTGCTTGCCATCTCGCACAACCCCTTCGTGGTGTACACCTCAAACATTGCAGCGGTGCTGGGACTGCGCGCGGTTTACTTCGCTCTGGCCGCGCTGTTGGACCGCTTCCGCTATCTGCACTACGGGCTCGGGGCGATGCTGGCCTTTGTTGCACTCAAGATGCTCGCGGCCCGCTGGATCGACGTGCCGATTCTCGATTCGCTCGCAATCATGGGCGCCATTCTGACCACGTGTGCGGTGGTTTCGTGGTTTGCTGATGGCCGAGAACAAGAGCCCAAGAACACTCATCTGTCCCACGGCTCGGAAAGTTGAGGAATTACCACTCCTCGAAGCTGACCTGGCCATCGCTTTTCAGAACCGAATGCTTGCGGAATTGCTCATCGTCGCGGCGGGAATAATCGTTGCGAAAGTGGGCGCCGCGGCTCTCGGTGCGGGCCAGGGCCGAACGCAGAATGGCGTCGGAAACACGGCTCATGGCCTGGGCTTCGCTCAATCGACGGCTTCCCTTCCCTTGTTGCACAAGGTGACCCAAAGCCGTATCGGTCTCCGCCTGCGCGGCAATGCCCTTTTGCAATGTGACTTCGTCGCGGAGCAAGCCGGCATACGACCACATGGCCTTTTGCAAATGGTGAATGTGCACGTCAATGAGATAGTCCTCTCGCTTGGCTAGTGGCTTGAGAGCCTTTGCAGGCTTATCGGCGGAGCGCAGAGGGAGAGCATCGGCCAGCATCGCCTGAGCAGCCCGCGGACCGAACACAAGGCCTTCCAGCAGCGAGTTCGAGGCCAGCCGGTTGGCCCCGTGAACACCGGTGCAGGCCGCTTCGCCGGCAGCATAGAGCCCCGGCAAACTGGTTTGGCAAGACAGGTCTGTCCGAATTCCGCCCATCAGGTAATGCGCCGCGGGGCGAACAGAGATCAGGTCTCGTGCCAGGTCAAGCCCGTGCCGGGCGAGGAAGGCGCTGATGCCGGGAAACCGCACATGCAGGTCGATGTTCTTGATGTGCCGCATATCGAGGTGGACCAGTCGGGTTTGACCAGGCTCATCGCCAATACCTTCGCGTGCGATCGCCCGGGCCACAACGTCGCGTGGAGCGAGTTCAAGCAACGGGTGGTAGCGCTCCATGAATCGCTCACCTTTGTCGTTGCGCAGGTACGCCCCTTCGCCGCGCAGGGCCTCTGAAATCAGAAAACGAGGCACGCCGGGCAGCGATAAAGCCGTCGGGTGGAACTGATAGAACTCCATGTCGGCCAACTCTGCCCCAGCCTGAGCGGCAAGCGCGATGCCATCTCCCGTAGCTACAGCGGGGTTGGTGGTATCAGAGTAGACCTGCCCAGCGCCACCGGAGGCAATCAAGACGGCGCGAGCGCTGACTCGATGAGTGGCCCCGTCGGAACCATCGGGATCGGCGCTGGCCAGGTCAGCTCCGATCACGGGGCCATCGGCCACCACCAAGGCTGTGACCATCGTCCACTCGGCAAAGCGGATGCGCTTGCGGGCGCGGGCAAACGCAACCAGGGAGCGGCTGATCTCGGCTCCGGTAGCGTCGCCATTTGCGTGGAGAATGCGAGGCTGGGAGTGAGCGCCTTCGCGAGTGCGGAGCAGTTCGCCACCCTCTTTGTCGAAAGCCGCGCCCCACTCGATCAGCTCGGCAACACGAACCGGGCCCTCGGCCACCAGCACCTCGGCAGCGGGGCGATAGACGATTCCATCGCCGGCGTTGATGGTGTCTTCAAGGTGAAGTGCGATGTCCTGGTCGCCCTCCATGGCCACGGCGATTCCGCCTTGCGCAAAATGGGTGTTCGACTCGCCGAGAGACTCCTTGGTAACCACCAGGACTTCGCCGTAGCGGGCCAGTTCGATGGCTGCGCGCAGGCCGGCAACACCCGCGCCCATCACAAGAAAGTCCACCTGAGACAACTCCGCCATAACCATTGAGGCTATCACTGCGCCAACCAGCGGCGGGCATTACTGTCCCCTGGTCCCTGCTTTGTCCGATACTGATTGCGGAGGCTCACGCAATGGACAACCCGACCATGGCTCGGCTGCTTGCACAAACCGCCGATCTGCTGGAGATCGACGGCGGCGACAGCTTCCGCATCCGCAGCTATCGCCGCGCTGCCGAAGCCGCGGAGCAAACCACCGTGGATCTCGCGGCCGCCGCTTCTGAGACCGCACGCCTGCTTGAGATTCCCGGCATCGGCAAAGGCATGGCCGCCAACCTGCAAGCCATTGCCGCCACCGGCACGCTGCCTTTGCGCGATGAGTTGATAGCCAAGTACGGAGCCGGCCTTCTGGAGCTCTTGAACCTGCCCGGCGTTGGCCCGAAAACGGTGGCCCTACTGTGGGATGCAGCCAAGGTCGCCAGCATCGACCAGCTCGCCGAGGCAATCGAAGCGGGCCGCCTCTCCGGACTTCCCCGCATGGGCGAAAAGCAGATAGAGAAGCTGCGCAAGGGCATCGACGACTACCGGCGCAGCGCGGGCCGTTACCGCATCGACGTGGCCGAAGAGGCAGCCCAGCGGATCGCAGCCTACCTGTTAGCCTTTCCCGGAATTGAGAAGGTGACGCCCGCCGGCTCCCTACGCCGCGGCCGCGAGACCGCCGGCGACCTCGACCTGCTGGTCACCGGCCCCGCATGCGCACCCGAACACACCGCCGCCGCGGTGGAGCATGTAGCCGCCTACCCCGGCATTCACGACATCATCGCCAAGGGCGAAAACAAGGTCAGCTTCCATCTCGCCAACGGCCTTCAAGTCGACGTGCGCCTCCTGCCCTCGGCCTCCTATGGGGCCGCCCTGCAATACTTTACCGGCTCCAAGGCGCACAACGTGTCTCTGCGCCAGCGCGCCCTCAAAATGGGCTACACGCTCAGCGAGTGGGCGCTGGCCCGGGTGGACGACGAGTCGACCGTTGCCGCCGCCACCGAGGAGGAAATCTACGCCGCCCTCGGCATGGATTGGATGCCTGCGGAGTTGCGCGAGAACCTGGGCGAGATTGAAGCCGCGGCCCGCCACGCCCTGCCGCCGCTCATTGAGAAGGCCGACCTGCGCGGTGACGTGCACATGCACACAAACGCCACCGACGGCCACAACACCATCCGCGAGATGGCCGAGGCGGCCCTGGCCTGCGGATACCAGTACATCGCCATCACCGACCACTCAAAAAATCTTGCCATGACCAACGGCCTCGACGGCAAGCGCGCGCTTGAGCACGTTCAGCGCATCCGCGAAGTGGATCAGCAGATGCAGGGCCGCATCCGCGTGTTTACCGGCATTGAGGTAGACATCCTGGCCGATGGAGCCCTCGACCTCGAGGACGAAGTATTGGGCCAAATGGACGTCGTCATCGCCAGCGTGCATACCCGCTTTGAGCAGAGCCGCGAGGAGATAACCGCCCGTGTGCTGCGCGCCATTGAAAATCCCTATGTGCATATCCTTGGCCATCCCACCGGCCGGTTGCTCCTGCGCCGCGAGCCCTTCGCACTGGACCTGGGAACGGTCCTGCGGCACGCCTCCGAACTCGGCGTGGCCGTGGAACACAATGCCGCCCCTGAGCGCCTCGACCTGAACGATCGCGATCTCCGCGTGGCCAAGGAGCTGGGCTGCCGGATCGTCATGAACTCCGACTCCCACGACGCTCGCAACCTGGGCAAGATGGACTACGGCCTGCGCCAACTCCGCCGCGCCTGGCTCGGTCCACAGGATGTGCTGAACACGCTGGGGGCGGAAGAGTTCCTGGCCGCACTCAGGCCGCGGCCGTGAACGAGAGAAAATTGCCCCATTATCAGTGCAATTGATTCCCCAATTCCACGGCAAGGGACGAATTCATGGGCAGTTTTCACCCGATGGGAATAAGATAAGGTCGCGATGAGCCTACTGCAGCAGGATTCTACTGAACTCGACGACGCCGCCCGCGGTGAGGAATTGACCAAGGGCTCAAGCCACTTGGTGCTGGCCAGCGTCATCGCGGCCGTGATTGTCACCATCGCCATCACCGTCTATGTCCTGGCAGGCCAAAAGCCGCCCGACGCCAGTGGTGAGATCGAGCAGGTGTGGGCCCACGCGCAACACTCAGAGTCCTCTGGATTCGACGCCAACGGTGCCGCCATGCCCAAGGAAGAGATGGATCAGGTATACGTCTTTACCTTGGTCAAGCTGCACAACCAGAGCAAGGAGCCGCTCTTCCTGCACAACATCATGACCAATGCCACGCTGGACGACGGCATTCACTCCAGCTATGCGGCTACGGCGGCCGACTATGATCGGGTCTATATCGCCTACCCGTCAATGCCCGTGCCGCACGGCAAGGCACTGTCGCTCACCTCGACCATCGACCCGGGCCAAAGTGTCGAGGGAACGATTGTTTCAGCCTTCCATCTGACCAAACAGCAGTGGGATGCGCGCAAGGATCTGAGCTTTACCTTCTCGTTCCAGTACAAGCCCAGCCTGACGATCGCACCCCACTCCGCCGTTATTGACCAGTAGAAGCAGGCGCCGGCGCGCTCTTTGGTGTCGATAGATAGCCGCTGATCGTCGAGTTCTTTGCCCCGACAGAGTTGACAACAATCTCGAAGAGCGCAGGATCCTTGCCGCTATAAAACTGCAACGGCTCGTTCAGGTTCCTGTCCTTCTTCTCGTACTGCTTGTCGTCGGAGTACACGACCAGCGTGAACTTGCTCTTTTTGGAGTCGGCCCTCTTCAACTCCAGGCTCACCGTGCCCACGGGCTTCTTTGCGCCCCTGGTCAGGGTGAACTCGTAAAAGTTGCGGTCGCCCTTGTGCTTCAGGATTTCCAGCTCATCGTGATTGCGGGCGATCAAGCTGCTGTGGCCGCTCAAGTCCCCCTTCATCGACGTCAACTGGCCCACCGCTTCGGCCAGGTCGCTCTGCGTCTTGGCCACGTCGGTCTTCACTCCGCCCACATCAGTCTTCACATCTGTCACCGCGCTGGAGACGGCGGTCACCTGCTGGGCGGTCTGCTTCTCGGCACTCTCCAGCCGCCTGCTGTCAGCCTGTTCACGCAAGCTGATCTCTGCGGCGCGGGTGTCCAACTGCTTCTGTGTCAGCCCCAACGATGTCTTCAACTCATCGGTGGCCACTTCAAGGCGGGCATCGGTCTCACGCAATGAAGCTTTCAGGTTGACGTTCTGCTGCTTGGCATCGGCCAATTCAGTTTGCTGACTGGTCAGTTTAGTGCTGAGTGTGTAAGTCCAGATCAGCCCGCCAATTGCGAGCAACAACGCAGCCGCGATCGCCCCAAGCAGTGCACCGGAATGTGTCCTGGGTACTTGCTCTTCTACTACTTCATCACTCATTTGTCTCCCCTTCTTCTCTCTGGTAGCCAGTCCGGGGACCCGCTCTGCTGGGTCCCTCGGCACGGCTCACGCCCTGGTGTTGGCGACGCCCCATCTTGTTTGACGTCGCGATCAGGAGTCTCTTACAAAAACGTTCGTGCCGAATTCGTGCTGAAATCGTTCGCGCACCTTACGGAACTCCAACCTTCAAATCCAACGCTGGAGGGTTCGCCCCGCGCAATTACCGGGGAATGTCCACAATATACCGAAATTCCCTGAGGATAATGTATCGAATGAACCACGAAGATTCGGGAAGTGCCGCCCTCTCTAACCCTTGCGCCCGGCCCAAGGGCCCAAGCCCGAATTCATTTGCTGTCCCTTTTTAGGGTCCATTGTCCCGCACTCCGTGACAACCACCGAATCGCTACGTTATAAACATCCTTACTCCATTTTTCAGGCGCCAGACCCTCAATCAACGTCCATGGCCCCCAGCGATGCCCAGGGGCATCCATTTCATCAAAGGGGCAGAAGGTCTGGGCATTCGCCGCAACCGTAACGAAATCATCGTAAGGGAGATCCAATAGCTATGTCGACCGCTGTCGCTGGGAAGGGCCTGGAAGGAATTGTTGCCGCAAACTCCGGCATTTGCTGGATCGATGGTGATGCGGGTGTGCTGGCCTATCGCGGAATCGACATTCACGAATTGGCTGAGAACTCGACCTTTGAGGAAACCACCTACCTACTGTGGAACGGCATGCTGCCAAACGAGCTGGAATTGCGTGAGTTCCAGGCACAACTTGCACTTGCCCGGTCAATCGATCAGGGCATTGTGGATATGTTGCGAACCTTTCCCGCCTCGGCCACACCAATGGAGGTGCTGCGCACTGCTGTCTCCGCACTGAGCTTTTACGACGCCGACGAGAAAGACAACACGCACGACGCCAATGTCCGCAAAGCCTATAACCTCACCGCGCAGATCGCAATGATTGTGGCCATCTATGACCGGATACGCAAAGGGAAGGAAATTGTTCCGCCCGACCGGTCGCTGAGCCACGCCGGCAATTTTCTGTGGATGCTGAACGGCGAAAAGCCTTCTAAGACGGCCACGCGCACGCTGGATTTGGCGTTGGTTTTGCACGCCGATCACGAGCTGAACGCCTCCACTTTTGCTGCCCGGGTCATCGCTGCCACCCTAGCAGACATTCACTCCGCCGTAACAGGGGCCATTGGCGCGCTCAAGGGTCCGCTCCATGGCGGCGCCAATGAGGGCGTGATGCGCCTGCTCTACGCCATCGACAAAGCCGGCGCCGATCCCGTGGAATACGTCAAAGGCATGTTGGCCGCCAAGCAGAAGATCTCCGGCTTCGGCCACCGCGTCTACAAGACAGAAGATCCGCGCGCCACCCATCTGCGCAAGATGAGCGAACAATTGGGCAAGGACGCTGGCGTGCCCAAGTGGTACCAGATGTCCCGCGCCATCGAGCTCCACATCAACGCCGACAAGAAGCTCAACGCCAACGTGGATTTCTACTCCGCCTCCACCTACGCCACCCTCGGTATCGACATCGATCTCTATACGCCCATCTTCGCCATCAGCCGCATTGCCGGCTGGGCCGCTCACGTGATTGAGCAGTTGGACGACAACCGCCTCATCCGTCCCCGCGCCGAATACATTGGCCCCGTCTACCCCTCGCCTTATATACCCATGGAGGAGCGCGGATAAATTGGCGGGATGCCGGGCAACTCTTCTCCAACAGCATCCCTCTAAATGTGTCAGGGCTAGCCATGAAAGCCAGGCGCGTTCTTTTCCTCCTCAGCATTTCGAGCTTCCTTCTTTACTCTTCCTGTAACCGTCTTTGTCCCGCCCAAGGTCCGCCAGCCAATGCGCAGAACTACCACATCGAGCTGAACTCGCAGCGGTATTGTGGTTTGAGAAATGCTCGGTTCAGTTTTCCGACACCATCTTTACTGTCTCCCAAAATGGCCGCCAGTACCCCGTTCACGTCTCGAAGCCTTTGCAGGCAAATCAGGCGCCTGTCCTAGAGTTCCCAACCCATCTGCTGGTTGTCATTTCTCCTGGCGTCCCTCGACCCAAAGACGCACACCTGGTGGAAAACCTAAAGAAGGTCCTTGCGCAGGGATGGCTTGTCAGCGTGAACCGGTCCGATGGCAGCTTCACCCCTTACTCGACTGGCAACTCGCTCGCATTCGCGCTCTCTGCCTCCAACTCGGAGCCTATGACTGCCGCACAGGCGAAACTGGCTGCGCAAACTGCCTATGAGACCCTTGAGAGATTTCCTGGACACAGGCTGCTCCTGATTGATGCGGCCGGAAAGCATGGCATTCCAGCTCCTGATTCGCTGGAACTGGATGCGAAAACACACATGAAGACATACATCGCGGATGGCGGCGATCTGAAGATGGTATACCGCGACCAATCATGGGGAGGCTATACGCGAGGGCCGTCCCCCGCGGGCTGCGACTATGTCTCCAAGAGAGTGCGCTTCGTCGAGGAAGGCGTCCTGCATGAAGTCAAGCTGGCCTCGGCCATCAAAGACGTTCTCAGGGATGCCCGCTACAACTTCGATCTCAGTTTTGAAATTCCGGTTTCACAGGTCGACCCCGCCAAATCGATCACGGTTACGATGCCCAACGCCAGCGGCCTGATCATTGAGAATTCGGAACTCTATACAGTGGCAGAGCAAATCGTGAACGGAAGAACAATCGTCAGCAGAACAACTCCTCCGCAGAAACTGATCATCAAAGAGAATTGACGGGGCAGGCGTCCGATTTCCCTGTCCTTCCTAGCGCGCCTTCCAAAGCAGATAAAGCCCCCAGGCCGCCAACGTGGAGGCATCGCGGATTGTCCCGTTGCGCATCATCGTCTCAAACTCTTCCAACGCAATAAGGCGAGGCACCAGGTCGTGCTCTTCGGGGTCGGGTTCCTTCGCAGTGTGCGTCAACCCGGTGGCGAAGAATACGTGCTGTTTCTGCCGTGCAAATCCGTAGGCAATCCACAGCGATCCCAGGTAAGTCATCTCGGCGGCTTCCAGGCCCATTTCCTCTTTCAGTTCCCCGCGCGCCAGCTCTTCCGGATTCTCGACTTCCATCTCCCAGCCGCCCTGCGGCAGCTCCAGGGCCCGCTCCTGGATGGTGTAGCGAAACTGTTCAACCAGCCACACGTGGCCCTTGTCGATGGGAAGAATGATGGCACAGTCGTCCTTGTCCACCACGCCATAGATGCCCTTCTTCCCGTTCGAGCGCAGAATCTCATCCTCGCGCAGCCGCAACCACTGGTTGCGATAGACCACGCGGCTTGCCAGCGTTGTGATGGTGCGGCCAAGAGGGTCTTCAGCCGGGCTCATGAGGTCTCCTTCTCAATCAATTCGTCCCGCACCCGGAACTTGCGCAGCCTGCCCAGCAGCGATGCCGGCCCGCTCACGGCCAACCGCACCAGGTTGCCTTCGTATGCCCTGCTGTGCACGACCATCCCCGCCTCGATCGCCGCCAGCGCGGCGCCCTCGTGCTGCGGAACCCTCAGCTCCGCATCGATGACAGGATCGGAGTGCAGAGCACGGTCAATGGCCGCGAGCAGTGCGTCCATTCCTTCACCGGTCTGCGCAGAAACTCCCACCTCAACACCAACTCCGCGGTGAGTTTCGGTACGGGCCAGCAGTCCCTGGCGCTCCTGTTCCCCCAGCAGGTCGATCTTGTTCATCACCTCGATGCGCGGCTTGTCGAGCGATTGGAGCTCGCCCAGTACCTTTTCAACCTGAGATTTTTGTTCCTCACCATAGGTCGAGGATGCATCCCTAACGTGGAGCAATACCTCGGCCTGCGCCACCTCTTCCAGCGTGGCCCGAAAGCTGGTGACCAGAGTATGGGGAAGGTTGCGGATGAATCCCACCGTGTCAGAAAGCAGCACCTTCCGGCGGCTGGGCAGTTCGACGGCTTTGAGTTTGGGATCGAGAGTGGCAAACATCCTTGACGAGACCAGCACCACAGCGCCGGTCAGGCAGTTGAAGAGCGTGCTCTTCCCCGCGTTGGTATAGCCCACCAACGCCACCGTCGGCACCGGCACCGACTCCCGCCGCTGTCGCTGCTGCTTGCGAACGCTCCGCACAGACTCCAGTTCGCCCTTCAGGTGGTCAAGGCGAGTCTGAATCCGCCGCCGGTCCGTCTCCAACTTGGTTTCGCCGGGTCCCCGGGTACCGATGCCGGCGCCTAGCTGGGACATGGACTTGCCCCGCCCCGCGAGCCGCGGCAGCATGTACTCAAGCTGCGCCAGTTCCACCTGCAACTGGCCCTCCCGCGTGCGAGCGTGGCGGGCAAATATATCCAAAATCAGTTGAGTCCGGTCCAGCACCCGGCAAGGCAGCGCGGCCTCAAGATTGCGCAATTGCGTCGGCGTCAGGTCGTGGTCGAAGAGCACCAAGTCGGCCTCAGTGGAGGCGGCCACCCCGGCGATCTCTTCCACCTTGCCCGAACCAATCAACGTCGCGGGATCGGGACGCGAACGGCGCTGCATCACCTCGGCTACTACTTCGGCGCCGGCGCTCGCCACCAACTCTCGGAACTCGGCCAGCGATTCTTCTGCATCCAGGCTCGTGGATCCATACGCAGAAACCGGTCCCGGCGCCTGATCCGGGGCTGGGCCATCACTCGATTCAAGAAGTTCTTCAGATTCAGGAATTTCCGGCCCTGCGCCCTCGAGCGTGCTCCCAGTGCCGTAGGCTGTGACCGACCGCGCAGCCAGTCGCGCTCCCGCGGCACCCGGCCGGTTGCTACGTGAGCGAACCCCGGGGTCCGCCCGCGTCAGGTCCACACCAACCAACACAGCCCGCTCCAGCATTCCGCCGCTGCCAACAAGGCCCGTTGCGGGACGCGAGGTGCCGGTTCTGTTCTCCTTGAACGTCAATCGAAGCCGCTCCCGCGTGCTACCGCTGCTCTGCAGCAATGGGAGAAGCGGACGGAACAGCCACAGGCGATGGGCCAATTCCCGTCTGCACGGCAATCGGACGATGCTCGGTATGCATCACGCTCCGGTTGCTCACGACTGTCGAAATCGCATGTTTGAAGATCAACTGCTCCTGGCTGTTGTTTTCCAGAAGCACGGAATACTTGTCGAAGGACCGGATCTTTCCCGTTAATTTGACGCCGCTCACAAGATAAATCGTGATTGGTGTCTTGTCCTTGCGAACAGTGTTCAGGAATGTGTCCTGAATATTTTGTGCCGGCTTGTTTTCCATGTGCCGATCTCCTACTTTCCTCTTGAGGGTTTGAAATCAACTAAACTGCGCGTTCGTGAAAAAGCAAATCGCCGGGCGCGACCAAGGAAGTCCCCGAGCCGCCAAATCCCGGAATGTGAAAACATTATATGCGCTTTCAGGCCGTTTCCGATGCAACGGACGGCTTGTATATGCCCGGCGCAAGCTTGTGATGCTCCGCCGTAGGACGCAGAATCCTCATCAGCGCGGTAAAATGACTACGTGGAAAACGCCGCCCCGCCTCGTGTGGTTCCCGCCCCAACCTTTCAGCCTGTACCCATGCTTGACCTCAAGCGCCAGTATCTCCCACTTCACCGTGAATTGTTAGATGCAGTCGCCCACGTACTTGAGACGCAACAATTCATTCTTGGCGAGCCGGTAGGCGCCTTTGAGCGGGCTGCAGCCGCGCAGTTGGGCGTAACCCATGCCCTGGGGTGCTCTTCTGGCTCGGATGCCCTCTGGCTGGCCCTTGCCGCCGCCGGAATCGGCACCGGCCAGGCCGTCATCACCACCCCATTCAGCTTTTTTGCCTCGGTCAGCTCGATTCTCCGGGCCGGGGCAACACCGATTCTGGCGGATATCGACCCTGCAACCTTCAATCTGGACTCAGTTGCGGTTGACCGGATCCTGAAGGGTGAACCAATCAAAGGCCTTAGCGCCATCTTGCCCGTGCACCTTTACGGCCAATGTGCCGATTGGACCGCCTTCGCTCGCATCGGCCAGGAGCATGGATTGAAGCTGGTTGAGGACGCCGCCCAGGCCTGGGGTGCCGAATGGGATGGCGTGAAGGCAGGCGCGCTCGGCGACATTGCAGCTTTCAGCTTCTATCCCACCAAGAACCTGAGCGCAGCCGGTGACGCCGGCATGGTCACCACGAATTCAGCAGAATTAGCCGAGCGGCTCAAAATGCTGCGCCAGCATGGAATGCGCCGCCGCTACTTCCACGATGAGCTCGGCTGGAACGCGCGAATGGACGGCTTCCAGGGCGCCATCCTCTCAGTGAAACTCAAGTACATCGACGGCTGGAACCAGGCTCGCCGGACGGTCGCCAAGCGCTATCATGCGATGTTTCATGCTGCGGGCCTTGCCGAATCCGGCCTCTACCCCACCCACGGCGTCATCCTTCCCCACCAGGTTCCCGGCAGCCGCCACGTGTGGCACCAGTACGTGATTCGCACCCCGCGCCGCGACGCCCTGCGCGATTTTCTATCCATCCGCGGCATCGGCTCGGAGATCTACTACCCCCTCCCGCTCCACTTGCAGGAGCCGCTCAAGATTCTTGGATACACGGAAGGCAGCTTCCCTGAGGCAGAACGCGCCGCCCGCGAAGTCCTTGCCCTACCCATCTTCCCTGAACTCCGCGAAGACGAGCAGCAAACAGTGGTCAGCGCCATCGCCGAATTCCTGAGCTGAGCGGACCCGATTTACCCGATCGTCACCGCGCCCACTTCGTAGTCCCCGACACGTGGCACTGTAAAGCGCAAAGCCTGGCCCTCGAGTCGGAACGGCACGCATTGCTCGGCACACAAAAGCTCAACCGACTTGACCCGCACGCCGGCCGGAAGCTTCATGCTCACCGTCTGCGGCCCGAGCGGATAAACATCCGCCATCCAGCCGTGATGCGCGTTAGGGCTTGTGTAGTTGAGCAGGTGCACGGCATATCCGGGATTCGTCTCCCACGCGAACATCTCCAAAAAGCCTTTACCATCCACGTTGACCACGCGCTCATCCCCGGTGATCCAGCGGATCGTGTTTTGCATCAGACGCAACAGATCGCCGTGCCCGGTGAGCCAATACGTGCGCTCAATGTCTCCCGGGAAATAGGCGATACGGCTGGCGCCGATCTCGCGCAGCACCACCGCAGGCTCATCGGTGTGGGAAACCGGCGGGTAAGCCAACTCCGGCGGATAGCGCACAAAGCCCGGCACAACCGTCAGCACCGCATCGCGCACCGGCTTGAGCGGAATGCGATTCTGCGCGCCGGGCAGCCAGTTTGTGTCGGTGAAGCCGTCGAGAATCGGGTGCTGGCGCTCCATGCGGCCATAGTAGGCATTGCCGTTTGTACCGATCGCCTCGCCGACCTTGCTGATGCCAAGCAAATCCGCGAGTCCGAACTCCGCCCTCGGCTTCAGGTTCTCGTCATAGAGTCCGGTTTCGAAGCTGGCCATGATCGATCCGCCTCGCCGCACATACTCTCGAATCTGCTCGCACTGGCGGTCGCTGAGCATGGCGATATTGGGCAGCAGCAGTGCACGGTACTTGCTCAGGCGCTCCGGCTCCAAGCGATCCTCATGCACAAAGTCGAAAGCAAACCGCCCCTCCAGCAGCGTCTCGTAGAGGCCATGCGTGGTCTCGCGCATGTAGGTCCGTGACTGCATTGTCGCTGGCCCTGGGTAGAGCACCTGAGTGTTCTGTCCCATGACTACGCCAATGTTGGCTACGGAGCGGCGAACTTTGAGATGAGCATCGTGCTTCGCGGTCCAGCGAAAATAATCCGCGCCCACCTTCTGCCAGCGGCGGTCTTCCCCAAGGCCATTCTCCGAGCCGACGAAGTGGTAGTACGGAACCATGCCGCTTGCCAGCGTCTCGTTCAGCCACATCTTAGCTTCGGCATGGTTCTTGGCGGCATTGCGCCAGGCCACCTCACCAGTGGAATATGCGGCCGTGACGTTGGCGGCGACCTTGCCATCCAGAACAGCGCTGCACACGCGGCCCTGCAATGTGCATCCCCACACCGCTGGATCCTCGTTGGTACGCCCCTGATTGTCTGCCTGGAACCAGGCTGCGATCTTGCCCATGCGATCGAGATTTGCCGCCGCGTGGACGTTGCTGCCGAGATTCGCAAAGTAGAAACTATCTGGCTTCTTCTCTTTGGCAATGGAGTCGTACTTGTGCCAGAGTTCCACAATGCGGTCATTGAAGACGCGCCCATAGTTCACTGTGTTTGTTGGCGGCAGCTTACCGCAGATGCTGCAATGGCACTCCGGAAAGCTCCACGACGGCCATCCGTTGGTGTAAAAGCAGTCCACGTCGTAGAGGAAATTCACCTCGCGCATCACCGCGGGAACGTAATCGTCCATGTAGGTGGAGAACATGCAGGTCTTGAAAAGGCGCGGATCTTCGCTGCTGAATTGAACGGAGCCGTCCTTGTTGCGCATCGCCCACTCCGGATGCGCCTCAAGCGCATCCTCCCAGTTCAAATCCGGGCTCATGCGCGCAACCACGTGCATGGCCCGCTTTCTGGCAGCGGCCACGCACTCGCCAAAAAAGTCCCGGTCGTTTAGAAACTTCCCATGGCGATGGAACTTCACTTTCGACGGGTAGAACGCCAGAATGCCGGTGACGCTGATGTAAACGACGTCGGTACCGCAGGAGTGCCAATAGTCGGCCCATTCCTCGATGTTCATCACCGCGGGGTCGTGCTCGGTCATGTTGCTCTGGCCCACGCGGCGGACCCGCTGCTGCCACGGCTCTGTGGCCGGGTCAATGGGGGCCAAACGCTGGGGAAGCGCGGCAAGCGTCGGCGGAGTTCCCGTGGCAGAACTGGGAGCAGCCTCTTCCGCAGCAAGCGTCATAGCGTCGAACGCGGAGGCCAGCGGCAGTGCGGCGGCACCAGTTGTCAAGCCGGTCTTCAGAAATGTGCGGCGATTGAGCATCGATCCGTTCCCTTTCCAATCAGCCCTGAAAGTGTAACTGCTCACCTTGGCAATGTACGAGGGGCCTACCCTGATCAATTCCTGCCCACCGCTCCCACGACCTACCGAAACAGATTGGTGCGCGCAAGATCGACAATCTCGTCGCCGCGCCCGTTCAGGATCGCCTTGATCATGTACAGGTTGAAATCGACAATCTGATCCAATTTCAGCGTCGGCGGCATGGCCAGTTCCTGGCGGTTTACCGCAATATCCACGAGCGCGGGGCCCGGATGCGCAAAAGCCTGCTCCAGTGCGGGCCGAAGCTGTTCTGGGTCGTCCACGTGCAAGCCTAGAATTCCCGTCCCTTCCGCAATCATTGCAAAATCCGGATTGACCAGGTCCGTCGCATGGCTCAGAAAACCGGTAGCCTTCATCTCCAGTTCCACAAAGCCCAGCGACCCGTTGTTGAACACAATCACCTTCACCGGGAGATTCAATTGCCTGAGAGAAAGCAGGTCGCCCATCAGCATGGAAACGCCCCCATCGCCGGAGAGTGTGACCACTTGGCGGCCCGGATGAGAGATCTGCGCGCCAATCGCCTGCGGCAGAGCATTTGCCATCGATCCGTGATTGAACGAGCCAAGCAGCCGCCTGCGGCCGTTCATAGTCAAATAGCGCGCCGCCCAAATCACCGGAGTCCCAACATCCACAGTAAAAACAGTGTCATCCGCAGCCAGCTCATTCAGCACCTTGGCCACATATTGCGGATGGATCGGCCGCTGGCCCGGCTTGCCCGTCGCCAGATCATCCAGGTCCTTGCGCGCCTCGCGATAATGGTCGAGCGACGCATCAAGGTGACTCCGGCTCTGCTTCTGTTCAATCGCCGGCAGCAGCGCGCGCACCGTTTCCCCCACGCCGCCCACAACGCCCAGGTCGACGCGGCTACGGCGGCCCAGTTGCTCTTCGCGAATGTCGATCTGCACAATGCGCGCGTTCTTGGGGTAGAACTGCTGGTAAGGGAAATCCGTCCCCAGCATCAACAGCGTGTCGCATTTCATCATGGCATCGTAGCCGGATGAAAACCCGAGCAGCCCGGTCATCCCCACGTCGAACGGATTGTCGTATTCAATCCACTCTTTCCCGCGCAGGGCGTGGACGATCGGAGCCTGGAGCTTGCCTGCAAGTTCAACCAGTTCATCGTGCGCGCCCGCGCAGCCTGCCCCTGCCAGAATCGTGATCTTTTGCGCATGGTTCAGCTCCGCGGCCAGGCGATCGAGTTCTTCCCGCCGTGGAGTGATATCCGGTTGTGCATACGTGAAGGCCACGCGTCTGTCTTGGTTTACGGCGTCGGACAGTGCAACATCGCCGGGTATAACCACCACCGCAACGCCTTTCTTCGCCAAGGCCGTCTGAATCGCAATCTCAAGAATGCGAGGCATCTGCGAGGGATGCGAGACCAGTTCGCAATAATGGCTGCACTCTTTGAACAGGTGCTCCGGATGGGTCTCCTGAAAGTAGCCGCTGCCAATCTCCTGCGATGGAATATGTGCCGCAATCGCCAGCACCGCCACGCGGCTGCGATGGCAATCGTAGAGGCCGTTGATGAGGTGCAGATTCCCCGGCCCGCAGCTCCCGGCGCAGACCGCCAGCTTTCCGGTCAGCGACGCCTCCGCTCCAGCGGCAAAGGCGGCCGTCTCCTCATGCCGCACCCCTACCCACTCGATCCCGTTCAGCACCCTCACTGAATCCGTGATGCCGTTCAGCGAATCGCCCGCTACGCCGTAGATCCGCTGTACGCCCGCAGCAGCCAGAACGTCCACAAAAAGCTCCGCAACTCTCTTGGCCAATTTGTCCCAGTCACTTCTGCAGGCTCAGCGGGAAGCCCGTGAACACACCCCCACTTCCGATTGGCCGGAGAAGCCCTCCCATTCATATAGATGCACGCCCGAGGCCCGGGGTGCTTCGTCTTGAGTCCAAAGTGCGACCAGACGCACCGCAACTGACCACTAACCACTGATTTAGAATCACCCTAAGCATGAAATGTCCCTATTGTGGTTTCGGGCAGGACCGGGTTGTTGACTCGCGAGAAAGCAAGGAGGCCGATTCCATCCGCCGCCGCCGCGAGTGCGAGAGCTGCAATCGCCGCTTTACTACCTACGAACGCATCGACGAGATTCCCTACATGGTGGTCAAGAAAGACGGCCGCCGTGAGCGCTTCGACCGCCAAAAGGTGCTCAGCGGGCTGCTCCGCGCCTGCGAAAAGCGCCCCGTCCCTTCCAGCAAGCTTGAGGCCATCGTTGACGCGGCAGAGGCTTATCTGGTCGATGCTCCGGAACGCGAACGCACCACCAGCGAGGTTGGCGAGCTGATCATGCAAAACCTCAAGGTCCTCGATACCGTGGCCTACATCCGCTTCGCATCCGTCTATCGGGACTTCAAGGATGTCCGCGAGTTCAAGGAAGAGCTCGAAGGCCTGCTCGGCGGGCGTAGTGCGACAAAGAAGAAATAGCTTCTAGCTTCTGGCTATCTCATGCCGGAATCTAATGGAAGACATTAACGGCAAACATAACCAGAGAGGGCTAGGAGCTAGCAGCTAGGAGCTGAATCATGACGCACAAAGTAACTCTAATTCCCGGCGACGGCATCGGCCCCGAGGTCACACAGGCCGTCGTTCGCATTCTTGAGGCCACCGGCGTCAAGTGGGAGTGGGAACGCTTCGCCGCCGGCGCCGAGGCCTTTGAAATCTACGGCGAGTACATTCCTGCAGCGCTCTCTGAATCCATCGAGCGCACCCACGTGGCGCTCAAGGGTCCGGTGACAACCCCAATCGGTGGCGGCTTCAAGAGCATCAACGTGACCTTGCGCAAGAAGTTCGATCTCTTCGCCAACTTCCGCCCCGTCAAGAATATGCCCGGTCTGGCAACGCATTGGCCCGGCGTCGACTTGATCATCGTCCGCGAAAACACTGAGGGCGAGTACGTGGGCCTGGAGCACGAGGTTGTGCCCGGCGTGGTCGAAAGCATCAAGGTGATTACCGAAAAGGGCTCAACGCGCATTGCCAAGTTCGCCTTTGAGTACGCGCGCAAGCACGGCCGCAAGAAGATCCATTCCATTCACAAGGCCAACATCATGAAGCTGTCTGACGGCTTGTTTCTTCGCTGCGCGCGCAAGGTGGCAGAAGGGTTTCCAGACGTCGTTTATGGCGAGCACCTGATCGACAACACCTGCATGCAGCTGGTGATGAACCCCTTCCAGTACGACACGCTGCTGCTTGAAAACCTCTACGGCGACATCGTCAGCGACCTGTGCGCGGGCCTTGTCGGCGGCCTGGGCTTAGTCCCCGGCGCCAACCTCGGCGTCGAGTGCGCCATCTTCGAGGCGGTACATGGATCCGCTCCAGACATCGCCGGCAAAGATGTAGCCAACCCCACCGCGCTGTTGCAGTCCGCAGTGTTGATGCTCCGTCACCTTGACGAGCCTGCTGCGGCAGACAAAGTGCAGAAGGCCCTTGAAGCGGTGTATGCCGAGCGCAAGACTCTCACGCGCGACGTAGGGGGCACCGCCGGCACAACCCAGTTTGCCGACGCCGTGCTTGCGGCGATGGGATAACCCTGAGGAATCTCTGCACAGGTCCCTATACATTCATCGTCCCGAATGTTTTAGGAGTGGCGCGTCTTTAGCGGCTACACAGTGATTGCCGAGTCGAACTTTGTGTAATTGTCGAGGTAATCTTTGATGATCGGATAGCACTCGCAAGAGGTCTTCGTGAGCCCTTGGACGTCGAGGATGCGGATTTCTCCGCGGGTGTATTCGATAAGTCCTTTTCGCTTGAGAATCCCGGCTGTCGTAGAAATAGTGGGACGGCGACCCCCAAGCATATCGGCGAGAAACTCATGCGAAATCTTGAACGTGTCGATGTGCGCGCGGTCCGCACAGATGAGCAGCCAGCGGGCGAGTCGCTGTTCGAAGTTGTGTTTCGCATTGCATCCAGCGGATTGCATTGCCTGAACGAGTTGTGCCTGAACATAGCGCAGAGCCAGAAACTGAAGGTCGCCGCCAAGGCGGAACTCTCTTCGCGCGTCCTCCACCTGGCAGCTATAGCCATGACCTGCAATCTGGGTGTAAACGCGATTCAGACTCTTTCTTGTTCCCATAAGTGCCGAGACGCCGATGACCGACTCATAACCGAACATCCCCACCTCGACCTGAGACCCATCCTTGAATGTGGTCGTCATTGACGCCATCCCCTCTTCGAGAAAATGGAGGCAGTCAATCGGGGCGCCAGGGCTTTCGATTTCGTGTTTCACTTCGAATTTGACCGGCTGCAAACGAAGGCGCTCAAGGATCTCCCCGTTTAGAGCCTTCAAAACAGTGTTCTTAAAGCCGCTCGTTCGCAAGGAATCCTCACTTTCAGACAGAACCCTATCATAATTAGCGCGCGCAAAGCTCACGATGCCTTGCAAAGCTTTAGTTACGTCAGATACCGTACAAAGATCGCAAGACAAAGCGAGTAGAATTTGGCTCGGCGATCAATCTTCTCCTTCGAGGTGAGAAGTATGACCTTTAATCTCGCTGACTTTCTGGCAACGGCAGGAGTGGGACGAAGAATCATCCAATTGAAGCCTAAGGAAGTCTTCTTTTCGCAGGGGAGTCGGGCTGATTCCATCTTCTATCTTCAGACGGGCCGCGCAAAACTCACCGTCGTTTCGCGCGAAGGTAAAGAGGCCACCATCGCGCTTCTCCCCGCTGGGGAATTCGTTGGAGAAGAGTCACTGGCGAGCCTGGGTGGGATGCATATGGCCACTGCCAGTGCCATTACCGCCTGTACAGCGCTGAGGATAGAGCGGGGAGAGATGATCCGCGTGATGCACGAGGAGCATTCCCTCTCTGAAATGTACTTGAAATTCCTGTTGGTCCGGAGCATGCGAACCCAGGCCGATCTTGTCGATCAGCTTTTCAACTCCAGCGAAAGACGTTTGGCGAGGATTCTCCTGTTGTTGGCCGAGTTTGTCGCGCCGGGCGAATCGGAACACCTCATTCCTCCCATCACGCAGGAAACTCTGGCAGAGATGGTCGGCACAACACGGTCCCGCGTCAGCTTCTTCATGAATCGTTTTCGCAAGCTCGGCCTTATTGAAT
>OBLU010001495.1_pt1 | contig 21752 bp, 19 predicted proteins | sample 1518681 | NCBI WGS metagenome assembly OBLU01 (sample SAMEA3539304, study PRJEB22396) | soil metagenome | biome: tundra; feature: field; material: soil | place: USA | collected 2010-05 | depth 0.15 m
GCGACCACTCGCCGGCAATCTTCTCCATCCATCCATTGCTGCCGTGAAAGATAACCGGCTGCCACAGGGCAAAGACCTTGAAGCTCTTGCCGATGTTGAAGTCAGATGGTCCGTAGGAGTAGCCGGAACCCAGCGGGTAGTACGGATCCTCGTAGTAGGGGCCGGAGCCGTCCGTGTCCAGGCTCTTGGCCCACATGAATTGGGCGTCGGCCGAGACGTGGTGCACCATGGGGTGCTTGAGTTCCACCAGCAGGGCGTTGTTGTTCGAGCTGCCTCCGTTGATCCAGAAGTCGCCTCCGGTGACGAGCTGATTAAGCGCGTCGCCCGCGACGACAGCCGGAGCATTCGGCGTCTGGTGACTAATGATATGTCGCCCGAGGCTGCCCTGGTACCCGAGCGAGGCGACCAATTCTTTGTTTAATTGGTAGTCGGTACCGAGCGAGAAGTGCTCCATGTACGTGGTGGGCAGGCTGCCGTTGCCGTCCCCGATGATAACGATATTGGCGCTGCCTCCGGTGGGCAGACCGGCAGTGGTGTACGACGTAATCGCGTTCAGGTTCGGCGGGAATCCTAACACTGAATGGATATTGCCCGACAGCGCGTAGTTGATCTTGGCGGCGTTGGGCCCGGGAGTGGTCGGGTTGGTCCACGCCCAGGTGTATCCGTTGGCCGTGGGCGGGTTGTTGCCCGCGTTGGCCGTAATTGCGATCTCTTCCTGGTTGAAATTGAGGCCGAAGCCGCCCCGAACAACCATTTTTCCATTGGAGAAGCTGGGACTCCAGTTGAAGCCGAGCTGCGGCCCGAAGTTGAACTTCTGCGGGTTCCAGAGCGACCGATTCGTAGCGACCGTCAGCCCCGTGTACGCCGCCGAGCCGGAACCGAAGCGCACGGAGGCAATATTGTTCTGCTTGGCGTTGAGCGAGCCGAGGTAAGAGTAGCGGATGCCGGCGTTAATAGTGAGGGTGGGGGTAGCCTTCCAGGAGTCCTGCGCGAAGGCCCCGAATAGGTTTTCGCGATCATCGCTGCGTGGGCCACCGACCGTGCCGGTAACGCTGTTGAAGGTGCCACTCTCTGAATACGGAGCATCGTTCAGGAAGTCCCATATGTCATAGAAGTTGAACGAAGGACGGTAGGAATAGATGGGGTAGTTGAGGTAGTGGAGGTTAGTAAACTCGGCGCCGAATTTGATGGTATGGTTGCCCGCCACCTTGGTGACCAAGTCCTTGTAGGTATAGGTCCATTGGTTGAGGTCACTGCCGAGGTTGGAGCCGAACTGGCTCATGCCTGCGGAGGGGCCGAGGTTGGATATGTTGTCCGCGGGCAGACCTACGGGGGCCTGTGGATTGCCGGTGACTTCGTTCCAGCGCCACCCGGCCGCGTTCATGCGTGCCTCGTTCAGCCAGGTCGGTGAGAAGGTGTGATTCCAGATGCCGGACAGCGCCTCGTTGATCTGGTCGTGGTGGAAGAGATTGTAGGCGCGCGCGGGTCCGTTGTAGAAGGTACTGCCCTGCGGAACCCAATAGATAGTGAAAGCCAGGTGGTCCTTGCTGGTCACATTGGCATCCATGCGCCCGTTGTAGTCGCGGTAGTAAGAGGTGGAGGGGGTGGTGGTCGCGTAGTAGGCCACGTCGGCTACGCCATCCAGGCCACTGCCTACGCCGGGATTGGCGTTGGTGTTCGTAGCGGTCGGATCCTGCTTGCCCAGCCCATTGGTCAGCGGCGAGCCGATGTCGATGCCCTGACCGGCGATGGTCTTGCAGTTGGTGCCTTCGATAAGACCAGCCAGGGCGCAGTTCCCGGCAGCATCGTACGTGCCGGCCACCGTGCCGCCAGGAAAGTTAAGGTACTGCGAGGCGATGCTGCCGGACGGTGCGGACTTTTGGAACGCCGAAGTCTCGTACCAGCCGAATCCGGTACTGGAGGAGCTGTTTGGCGAAGCCTCGTAGGAGAAGAAGGCGAACAGCTTGTTCTTGAGAATGGGGCCGCCGATGCTGCCACCCTCCTGGTTAAAGCGCGCGCTGTCGCGGTTTTTGCTGATGGGACTGCCGGTGGCCGAGCTGAAAGGATGGCGATTGTAGGCGTTCAGGCCGGGACGGTGAATCGCGAAAAAGACGCTCCCGTGGAACTGGTTGGTTCCGCTCTTGGACGTCACCATAGTTTCGGCTCCGCTGAACCGGCCGTTTTCCGCGTCGTAATCGTTGGTGACAATGCGGACGTTATCGATCGAGTCTTCGTTGGGCGTGATGATCGTCGTGCCGCCCCAAACCGCGCTGACCGTACTGATTCCGTCGATTGAGATTCCGTTGGTCTCGTACTGGCCGCCATTGGCGTTCGCCTGCGGACCGTTCTCGGTGGGGAATGCTCCGCCATTGCCGCTGCCACCGGGCCCTTGTGTCCCAGGGTTGCTGCGCACGCCTCCGCCGGCGTTCTGCCCGCCGTCCGAGATCGCACCCGGGACCAGTTGCGTCAGCGTAAAGACATCGCGATTGAACGACGGCATATGCTGAATATCGTTGCTGCTTACCGTTCCGCCGATATTCGCCGTCTCTGTATCGATCACAGAGGTCGCCTCGCCTGAAACCGTAACCGTAATGCTCGACTCGCCTAGAGTGAGCTTCACATCGACAGAGTTCGGCTGCTCGGGAATGACCGTCAGGTTCTGTACCACCTGCTGCTGGAACCCTGGAGCGGTGACCGTCAGGGTGAATTGATCGGCCGGAAGGGCGTTGAAGTTAAAGACTCCTCCCGCATCCGAAGTTGCGTTGATGACGTGATTATTTGCGTTGTCTTTCAGTTCCAGTTTGGCATTCGGGATCACGGCACCGTCGGGGTCCGTGACCGTGCCCTGAATGGACGTTCGGAACTGCGCATTAGCCGAGACGCTCGCAAACAGAAGCAGTGCGGCGCCCGCAAACCTTAACCATGCCAGAAATCCAGTCTTCATAAAGCCTCCAGAAACGTGCTGCGGTGGCAAGCGGGCGATTTTCGCCCACAAGCCCTTTAGGCAACCGTTTGACCTAGTGGGACGAGTTGTACTCAATTCAATAGGCAAGTGTCAAGCGGTTTTTTTCAGGGGTGGTTGGGTCAGGCTGAGAGTGAAGCGCAAAAGTACCACTTCGCACTTGGCCAAAAGAGACCTAATCGCCTCGTGAGTCCGAATTGTACGGACTCCACACTGCAATGTTCTGTATCGGATTGATCGGGAAGAGAGCCGAAATGGTTGCCTCATGTTTGCAGATAAGGGTCTTTATCTACTACGCGGTCGAACGTACCTGCCCGGCTTGTGTCAGACTTCTGGGGTGAGCCCAGGTACAAGACACGACGGAGTCCCCAAGCGGATCAGCCTGAAGATGGTCGCCGATAAAGTCGGTCTGTCCACCGCTGCTGTCTCCCGCGTGCTGAACGAATCGCCGGCTGCGAAGTCAATTCCCAAGGCGACCCAGGAGCGAATCCTGGCCGCGGCGCAGCAGTTGAACTATCAGCCGAACCTGTTGGCGCGTTCGTTGCGACGGGGACGCTCGCACACCGTCGGGGTCCTGGTCCCGGAGGTGTCGGAGGGTTATGCAACGCTGGTGCTTTCGGGAATCGAGCAGGGATTATTACAGGCCGGGTACTTCTACTACCTGATCAGCCATCACCATCGTGCCGACTTCATTGAGCAGTCGCAGGCCATGCTGGTGGAGCGCGCCGTAGACGGCCTCATCGCCATCGATACGACCCTGCAGATCCATCCGCACCTGCCGACGGTGACGATCTCCTGCCCGGACAGGGATGAGTGGGTGACGAACATTGTGCTCAATCACAAGCGAGCGGCCGAGTTGGCCATCGATCACCTGACTGGCCTCGGTCATCGCCGCATCGCACTGATCAAGGGACAATCCTTCAGCTCGGATACGGAGCCTCGCTGGCGCGCGATTCAGCATGCCGCGGCGAAAGCCAACCTCAAGCTGAACCCGGAGCTCATCGCCGAGCTTGAGGGCGATTCCCCGTCCCACGATCCGGGGTATTTTGCCGCGCAGAGATTGCTGGCCTCCAAGGCGCCGTTTACCGCGATCTTTGCGTTCAACGACGTCTCAGCGATCGGTGCGATTCGAGCGGTGCGTGAGGCCGGGTTGCGAGTCCCCCAGGACGTTTCCATCGTCGGCTTCGACGATGTTCAATCCGCGGCCTTCCAGAACCCCGCATTGACCACGGTTCGCCAACCGCTGCGCACGATGGGAATTCTGGCTGCGGAGGCGATCGTCCGGCAGATCGTCTCTCCGAGCGAACATCCGCCTTCGCGGCAGATCATCGTGGACCCGGAACTCGTCGTCCGGGATTCCACGTGCCCGCCACCCCCCAAAAGACTGCCAAAGACGCATTGATCTGGGCCGCGCGCGGCGAGCGTCGCGGTGGGGGAGTTACGCCCGGTTTAGAAGTTCAGCTTCAGCGAGAATTGCGCGATGCGTGGATCCTTGGCATTGGACCCGTTCTGCGGAATCGTACTGATGATTTCGCCGATGGTTCCGTGGAGTCATTTTCTCTGTGCTCTCTCCGTCTCTCTGCGTACTCTGCGATTCGCTTTCAAGCGCTACAATTTAGACTGATGATGCCGCCGACCGCTGCCGAGTTGATCCAGATCGACCTTTCGCCGCGCCGTCCCGTGCGCAAGCCGGAGTGGCTGAAGGCGCGCGCGCCCGGCGGCGAGACCTTTCACAACCTGAAGAAGCTGGCGCGCGATCAGAACCTGCACACCGTATGCGAGAGCGCGCAGTGCCCGAACATTGGCGAGTGCTGGAGCCAGAAGTCGGCCACTTTCATGATGCTCGGCAACCTATGCACGCGGCGCTGCGGCTTCTGCGCGGTGCCCAAGGGCAAGCCCGAGCCGATCGACTTCGATGAGCCGCGGCGCGTGGCCTACGCGGTGGCGCAACTGGGGCTCGCCCATGCCGTGATCACCAGCGTGAATCGCGACGACGATAATCTCGGCGCGGCGCGCGCGTTCGTAGAGGTGATTCGCGAGATTCGCGCGCAGGCTCCAGCCTGCAGGGTCGAAGTGCTTACTCCGGACTTCCAGGGCGTCGAGGAATCGCTGCGCATGGTGGTGGCGGCGCGGCCGGAGATTCTGAATCACAACATCGAGACGGTGCCGCGGCTGTATCGCGTGGCGAAGTCGGGCGGGCGTTACGAGCGCTCGCTGGAGTTCCTGCGCCGCGCCAAGGAGATTGCCGCCGAGGCCGGCCAGACGCAGGTGACCAAGACCGGCATCATCGTCGGCATGGGCGAAGAGATTCACGAGCTGCTCGCGGTTTTCCGCGACCTCGCCGACCGCAAGGTGGACATTCTCACCATCGGGCAGTACCTGCGACCCTCGCGGGATCACCTGGTGATGCAGCGCTTCTACACGCCGGAAGAGTTCGCCTTCCTGAAGCACGAGGCGCTGGGGATGGGCTTCCGCCACGTGGAGAGCGGTCCGCTGGTGCGATCCAGCTACCACGCCCAGCAGCAGGCCGAATCGACCGGGCTCGCGTAGCGTTCCGCAAAGGCCCACAATGACACTGGCCGGCACGTTTCTTGACAACCTGCTGACAAGGCGTTGTCGGAGGTCATTTACACTCTTTGCACGCAGGGTATCGGGCAAGGCGCGGCGGCGATTGGGGGACAGATTGAAAACAGCGAAGATTGCGCGGTGGTCGATGGTGATCGCACTTGCATTCGGACTGCTGGCGGCCCCTGGCGGCCAGGCAAGGGCGCAGGACGCGGACAACCCGCTCCACACGGCCTCGCGCACGGAGCTGGATGTCGTCAAAGTCCTGGTGGCGCAGGAGAAGGCCTGGAACGCCGGCGACATCGAGGGTTACGTAAAGGGATACAAGGACTCGCCCGATACCATCTTCATTGGCCGGCAGGTGTCGAAGGGCTACGCGCAGATCGTCGAGGAGTACAAGCACAACTACATGACGCGGTCGTCCATGGGCACGCTCGCGTTCTCGGAGCTGGAGACGCATCCGCTCAGCGATACTTTCGCCATCTGCATCGGGCGGTACCACCTGGACCGTGCGAAGAAGGATGGCGGCTCGGCCGACGGCATGTTCTCGCTGGTGCTGGAAAAGACCGACGAGGGCTGGAAGATCATCCTCGACCACACCACGTAGCGGTTGGGTGAGGCCGGGAATCATAGAGGATCCACAAGAATGGCGTCTGAACACCCGAATTGCTAGTATGAGCTAGAGGAACTCTCGATGCTCGTTCATGTGACTTTGGAACCTGCGGAAGACGGATGGATTGTGGCAGAGTGCCCTGCACTCCCCGGCTGCGTGTCTCAAGGCAGAAACGAGGAAGAGGCGATGGCCAATATCAAGGAGGCCATCACCGCCTGGATGCTCACCGAGGATCAGCGTGCAGCTGAATCGCTGCCGCCAGACACAAATTCAGTCATGGTGTTGGTCTAGTCTCTCTTTGCTTGTCGCGTGCACCGATCACTCTGCCTAACGGGGTTTAGAAACAAATCCCAAACACACCCCCTCACAATCGGAAATAGTTTCCCACGACGCCTCTGCCTCATGATTTGATGAACGTAACCTAGGGTTAGGGGACACATGGGCACACTCGCAGGCATCTCGGGGAAAGAGGCATTCAAAGCATCCAACGCAATGGTTGGGTTCGCGGCGTGCAGGTGGGAAGCCATTTGACCATGACGAAACCGGGACACCGAGCGAAGCTGTCCGTCTCGCAACACAAGGAATTGTCGGTCGGCACGCTTCGCTCTTTGATTCGCCTCGCCGGCCTGACGGTCGACGAATTCCTCGCGCTGCTCTAACCCGATCGCTCGTCCTCAGACGGTCAGGATCTCTTTTTCCTTGGCCTTGAACAGCTCTTCCACCCGCTTGATCTCCGCGTCTGTCAGTTGCTGAATCTCTTCGTTGGCGCGCTTCTCGTCGTCGGCGGAGATCAGTTTGTCCTTCGCCGCCTTCTTCACCTGGTCGTTGCCGTCGCGGCGGATGTTGCGGATGGCTGTCTTATGGTCCTCCAGCACCGCCGACAGGTGCTTCACCGTCTCCTTGCGCCGGTCTTCGGTCATCGGCGGTATGGGCACGCGGATCACTTTGCCGTCGTGCATCGGGTTGAAGCCCAGGTTACTGGTGCGGATGGCCTTCTCGATCGCGGCGACCATCCCCATCTCCCACGGCGAGACCAGGATCAGTTGTGCTTCGGGGGTCGAAATCTGCGCTACCTGCGCAATCGGCGTGTCCGTTCCGTAGTAGTCCACCTTTACCTGGTCGAGCATGTGCACGCTCGCGCGGCCAGTGCGGGTCGAAAGCAGGTTCGCCCGGAAGTCCGCCACGGTCTTCTCCATACGCGCCTTCAACTGTGTATGCGTATCCTTCAACGCCACTATGCTCGCCATCGTCGATGCCATGATCTTTACCGTCCTCCCAAAATCAATTCGAAGCGCGCCCAAACCTCGAGCGCCCTCGACCTCGCTATTCTACAGAGGTTTAGCCCCGTGAGACGGGCCCAACACCGGCGCAGGCCCGGAACGCCCGTCCCACCTGCTCTCTTCCCTTTTTGGGCCTGCACCCACGAAAAGTTACCATAGTTCGATTGACACCCCCCAGAGCCGCAAGCATAGGCTGGACTTGTGGACATCGAACTCACTCACGATCAGCGCGCACGGGTCGAACTCATCTCCATCCACCGGGGCAAAACGCCTGCGCAAATCCTGGTGGACGCGGCCGAGTTCCTGCTGAACTGCGACGCGAACTACTTCCCTCCGTGGCGCCCGGCTCCCACGCAGCAGTTCCTTCCCGAAGACGAGCTTGAGGCACGGCTCTCCCTGCTGCTGCGCCACTAGGCGCCTCAGGCCCGCCCTGCTCTGCCCCGCCCTGCTCTGCGCCTGCGCACCCCCGTGCAATCTCCGCACGCAGCACCGTAAAATGAAGCGAGACGTCTGAACCGACAGTCGACCGACCCGAACGCTTGCCCCCGCGCAATCGAGAGACGAAAGGCCCGGCTTGAAGTTTTTCGCATTCCTGCTGCTGATTGCGCTCCTCTGCGCCGCCTTTGCGGCCTACGTGATCTACGCCCCCATCGGCCCCGCCGCCGGCACCTCCGACGACGCGGCCACCTACGTTGACATCGCCCCCGGCACCGGAACCCAGGCCATGGCCACCCAGCTTGAGCGGGCCGGAGTCCTCCGCAGCCGCTACGCCTTCGACCTGCTCCGCGCCATCAAGGGCGGCAAGCTCATCGCCGGCGAGTACCGCTTCAACCACCCCGCTCCCGCTCCCGAGGTCTACGCCCGCATCGTCCGCGGCGATGTCTACACCCGCGCGCTCACCATCCCCGAGGGCTACAACATCTTCGACATCGCCCAGGCCGTCCAAGCCGCGGGCTTCGGCTCCCGCGACAGCTTCCTGGCCGCCGAGCGCACCCAGACCGCCCTCATCGCCGATCTCTCCCCCAACGCCACCTCGATCGAGGGCTACCTTTTCCCCGACACCTACCGCTTCGCCCGCCACGTCGCGCCCGCCCAGATCCTCGCCGCCATGGTCAAGCGCTTCCGCCAGGTCTCCGGCCAGCTCTCCCTCACCTCCGACTCCAAAACCAGCCTGCCGAGCACCGTTATTCTCGCTTCGCTGATTGAGAAGGAGGTCCGCCAGGACTCCGAGCGCCCCCTCGTCGCCAGCGTCTTCCTCAACCGCCTCGCACGCAACATGCCGCTGGCCACCGATCCCAGCGTCATCTACGCCGCGCTGCTCGAAGATCGCTACCGAGGCGCCATCTACGAGTCCGACCTCCAGGCCCCATCGCCGTACAACACCTACCGGCACACCGGCCTGCCTCCGGGCCCCATCTGCAACCCCGGCGTCGCCGCGCTCAAAGCCGCCATCGCCCCGGCCCAGACCGATTATCTCTACTTTGTGGCCGACGCCCAGGGCCACAGTCGCTTCTCCGCCACTCTCCAGGAGCATGCCCAGCAGGTGCAAACGTACCGCCGCGCCGTCGGCCGGGCAGCTCCCCCGGCGCCCTCCCGCACTCCCCGCCGCTCCTCGGCGAAATAGCTTTCGAAGCTTCCGCGCCGTCCTCCGCATCTAATTCATATTGCAGAAGGTAATCCTGCTCCGGCCCCTTTTATCTGCAACACCCAGATATACTTGAAGTTTGTGCTCATGAGGATTAGACAAGCGTTCGCTGTAGGACTGCTCGCCCTGACACCGGTCCTCACCGGATGTCTGGTGCATACCCACAGCGTCCTGAAGACGCGTCCTCCGGACATCGTCTACGGCGCCTCGCTCGACCAACTCCTCACCCAGGTGGATCAACGCTACTCCGCTCTGCGGAGCATGACCGGCTTTGTCCAGGTGGTCGCCTGCACCGGCGGCTCCCGCAAAGGCGAAGTGACCTGCTACCCCGCCTTCAGCGGCTTCATCATCATCGGCAAGCCGGAAAACATTATCGTGCGGCTGCAAGTGCCGCTGCTGGGCAGCGAGGCGCTGGACATGGTCTCCGACGGCAAGAACTTCAAGATGAAAATCCCGCCTGAGAACTGCGCCATCGTCGGCTCCGACGTGATCACCAACAACAACCAGAAGGGCCTCTACGCCCTCCGCCCCGGAGTCATCCTCAACTCCCTGATGATTCAGCCGCGCGAGGACGACCAACTCGTCGCCATGACCCAGGACAGCCGTACCCTGCCCGATCCCAAGAGGCGAAAAGGCATCATCGAAGAGCCGGACTACCTCCTCCAGTTCCTCTCCCAGCCGGAGGGCAAGGTCGCCCGGTCCCTGCGCGTGATTCACATCGGCCGCTCCACCCTGCTGCCCTACCAGCAGGACATCTACGACGCCGACGGCAAGGTCGCCACCCAGGCTTCCTACAGCGACTATAAGAGATTCGGCGACGTCAATTTCCCGTCGAAGATCGTCATCCAGCGCCCGCTCGACGAGCTCAGCCTGACCATCACCCTGAACCCCAAGACCAGCTTCAACAAGCCGCTGCCCGCCGACCAGTTCAACCCGCCGGCGGTTCCCGCGAACTACGCCATTCAGAACATGGACGATCCGGTCAGCGCTGCGACAAACCCGTGCGGCGCGCATGCTCCGCCAGCGAAGCATTGATCTCCAGCGCCAGCGCTAGCGCGTCCCGGCCATCCTCCGCCGTGACCACCGGCTCCGTCCGTCCGCGCACCGCATCCAGAAACGCCTCAATCTCGAGCCGCAGCGGCTCGCCTGGCTCTACCGGAACCTTCTTCAGCGTCATTCCCGCCGAAGGATGACCGTCCCCGCCGGCCCCCGCCATCGCCGCCATCTTCGCCAGCGTCGCCATATCTAGCGCGGCCGCCGCGCTCACGTCGATCATCAGCAGATCCTGTCGCGCGAAGTCCAGCGATAAGTACTGGTGCGGCTGGAAGAACCGCATCTTCCGCACCCGCTCCGTGCTCACCCGGCTGGCCGTAAAGTTCGCCACGCAGCCGTTTTCGAACTCCAGCCGCACATTCGCGATGTCCACCTTGGACGAGAGCACCGGCAGGCCCACCGCGCGCACCTCGCGCACCGGATGCCCCACCAGCTTCCGCACAATATCCAGATCGTGGATCATCAGGTCCAGCACCACGTCGACGTCCAGCGACCGCGGCGTAAACACACTCAGCCGATGCACCTCAAAGAACATCGGCCGGTTCAGCAACCCGCGCACCGCGCGCACCGCCGGATTGAACCGCTCCAGATGGCCCACCTGCACCACGCGGCCCATCTCGCGCGCCAGCCGGACAATCTCATCCGCCTCGGCCAGCGTCCCGGCCAGCGGTTTCTCAATCAGCAGGTCGATCCCGCATGCCATCAACTCGCGCGCACACGCCGCATGATGCACCGTCGGCACGCACACGCTGGCCGCATTCACGCGCTTCAACTCCGCGCGCGCCACGGCCATGCAGTCGGCAATCGTCGCAAAGCCCCGCACGCCATACTGCGTCTCCGCAGCCGCCCGCGCAGCTTCATTCGGATCGATCACCGCGACCAGTTCAACCGGAAATCCCGCCTGCTCCAGTTCGCGATACACCCGCAGATGGTTCCGTCCGAACGCGCCCGCGCCCACCACCGCCACCCGCACCGGCGCCGTGTTCATTCCAGGAATAGTCATCTCGACCGAGACCAGCCCAAAGATGCGTCATCTCGACCGGGCAACCCAACGAAGGCGTCATCTCGACCGGAGCGCAGCGGAGTGGAGAGACCCCCGCATTTCGCACTTGCCGTTGTCGTTCGTTTGCCTTCCACTTACTTCACCGGAGCCTCAACCGCCTGACGGCACTTCGCGTAGAGCTCCAGGAGCTGCGTCACCTGGTCCTCCGGCTTGCCCGAGGCCGACACGCCAAACCCGACACCACCGCCCGCCGTCTTCGTTCCCACATGCGTCGTCGCCGCCACAAACTTCAGCAGGTCCAGCGCAATATCTTCCGTACGCCGAGCCCCATAGTTCCCTTCACTCATTCGAAAGCCCCTCTCATTCCAGACCCGATGTTAATGGCCAGCCCCACCTTGAAGCAAATCTACGGCTCTCTCGCCGCAATCGTCTGGCACCCCAAGTCAATTCCTACCCCGCCCGCACGCCGCACAGAATCTCGTAGGAGATGGTCCCCGCGATCCGCGCGTGGTCGTCCGCCGTCGCGCCATCGCCCAGCACCACCACCTCATCGCCCACGCGTACGCCGTCGATACCCGACACATCCACCATGGTCAGGTTCATCGAGACTCGCCCCACAATCGGCGCTCGCTGACCACGCACCATCACCCACCCGCCCGCCTTCGCATTCGTCGACGCAAGCTCCCGTCGCAGCCCGTCCGCATAGCCCACCGGCAGCAGCGCCAGCCGCATCGGCCCGGGCGCCGTGAAGGTCGCGTTGTAGCCCACGGTCTCGCCCGCCGCCATCTCGCGCACGTCCAGCACACGCGTCTTCCACGTCATCACCGGCTTCAGCGCGGCGCGTATTTTGGACTCTGCCGCACCCGCGCCCTCGATCGGCAGGCAATACCCATACAGCGCAATCCCGCACCGCACCATCGCGCGCGCACCCACGCTCCTCGCCAACTCCGCCAGCCAGGTCGCCTCTCTCGCCGGATCATCCACCGACGAGGAACTCCCCGCATGCACCCACTGCGGCGCGAGCCCCTTCGCCCGCACCTGCGCCACCGTCACGGCAAACTGCCGCTCCTGCTCGCGCGTCTTCTCCGAACCCACAACCTCCGCCGCGCAGAAGTGCGTCATCGCCCCATCCAGCGCCAGTCCCGCCGCGCCGATCGCGTCCAGCACCGCATCCACTTCCGCGCCCGGCCGAGCGCCCTGCCGCCCCATGCCGGTGTCCACCTCCACGTGCACGCGCGCGCCCGTCCCAGCGAGCAACTTGACCTGCGCCGCCGTCCAAACCACCGGCGTCAGCCTGTGCTCCGCAATCGCCGCGACATCCGTCGGCATCAGCCCCAGCATCACCAGAATCCCCGCATCCACAAATCCCGCCGCATCCAGCGCACGCCTCACCCGCGCACCCTCCCGCGCATCCGCCACGCCGAACCACCGCGCCCCCGCCCGCGCCAGCGCCACCGCGCACGGATCCGCCCCATGCCCATACGCATTCGCCTTCACCACCGCCAGCACGTCCGTCTCGTCGCCGGCCGCTTCCGCCACTACGCGAAAGTTCCCCGCCAGCCGTTCCTCGGAAATTTCAATCCAACTATTCACATCCACCGCCGCGCTCACACTCTCGCAATATCCACCGCCTCCAGCACCTGCTTAGGATACCCATGCTTCGCCACCGCCAGCATCGCGCGCCCCACCTGCTCCGTTGTTGTCACCGCCTGCGGGAACCACCGCAGCAACAACGGCAGCGCCGGCTTCAGCACCGTGTACGTCACCCGGTACAGTGTCGTCTTCGATCGAATCCCATGGAGCGGCACAATCGCCCCTGGCCGGAACATGTACGCGCTCTTGAACCCCATCCCCAGCAGCGCATTCTCCGTCTCGCCCTTCACCCGCGCCCACATCGTGCGGCTGGCCGCGTCCGTCCCCGCGCCCGACACGTAGAGAAACGTCATCCCTCCGCCCGCCGTCGTCGGATTCCACCGCAACACCGCCCGCGCCGCCTCCATGGTCAGGGCATACGTCAACTGCCGATACTCCTTCTCCTTCATCCGAAACGAAGAGACGCCCAGGCAGAAGAGGCAGGCATCATACCCCTCAAAGTTCGCTTCAATCTTCGCGTAGTCGTAGAAGTTCTCCGCCACCACCTCGCGCACCTTCCCGCTCTTGCGCCCCAGGCTCGGTCCCGTCTCCCGCCGCACCACCGAGAGCACGGCCTCCACCTCGGGGTCCAGCACGCACTCCCGCAGCACTCCCTGCCCCACCATCCCAGTGCCACCAAAGAGGATTACTCGCAACGATCAGTACCCGCCCGTATCCTTCGCCAGATTTTCAAATCGCGTGAAGTCAGCAATAAATGCGAGCTCAATGCTTCCCGTCGGACCATTCCTTTGTTTGGCGATGATGATCTCCGCTTTGCCCTTGAGGTCCTCGTTCTCGCGGTCGTAATACTCCTCGCGATGGATGAACGCGACCACATCGGCGTCCTGCTCAATTGAGCCCGACTCGCGCAGATCGCTCAGCAGCGGCTTCTTGTCGCCGGTCCTCTGTTCGCTCCCACGCGAGAGCTGGCTCAGCGCCACCACCGGAATCCGCATCTCCTTCGCCAACGCCTTCAGCCCGCGCGAAATCGAGCTGACCTCCTGCGTCCGGTTCTCGAACCCCTTCTTCCCCGACGTGTTCGTCCCCGTCATCAACTGCAGGTAGTCCACCAGGATCAGGTCCAGCCGGCCCTCCTGCTGCTTCAGACGACGCGCCTTAGCCCGCATCTCCGCCAGCGAGATTCCCGGCGTGTCGTCGATAAACATCTTCGACTTCATCAGCCGTTCCAGCGCGTCGTTCAACTTACCTCGATCTTCCCGCATCATCGTTCCCGTCTGCAGCTTGCGCGAACCCACCCGCGCCTCGCTCGCCAGCATGCGCCGCAGCAGGCTCTCCTTGCTCATTTCCAGCGAAAACACCGCTACCACCTTGTCGCCGTGGACCGCCGCGTTCTGCGCAATGTTGATCGCCCACGCTGTCTTGCCCATCGAAGGGCGCGCCGCAATGATAATCAGTTCCGAATCCTGCAGCCCGCTCGTCATCTTGTCGAAGTCGGTGTAATGCGTCGCCAGCCCGGTGACCTCTTTGCCCTGTTCGTACAGCTTGTCGATCGACCCAAAGCTTTCCGCCACGATCTCGGGGATCCCCGCCAGCCCGCGCTGAATCGCCGAGTCGGCCACATCCGCCAGCAGCGCCTCCACGTCGCCCAGCACCGTGATCGCATCCTCGCTCTGGTCCGCCGCGCGAATCTGCCCGTCGTGAAAGATGCCCATCAACTGCCGCAGCAGGCTCTTGTCCTTCACAATCTGGACATAGCTCTCGATGTTGAAGTTCCGCGGAATGCCCTCGCTCAAAAACGCGAGATACGCCGGCCCGCCAATCGAGTCCAGCTCCCGTCGATTCTCCAATTCCGCTCGCACCGTGGTGATATCGATTCCGTGTCCGCGCGCCATCAGGTCGACCATCGCGCGGTATACCCGTTGGTGAGAGTCCAGCGAGAAGTCGTCGGCCTTCAGTTTGGCCGTGGCGTCGGAGATCGCCACACCATCGAGCAGCATCGCGCCCAGAATGGCAATCTCTGTGTGAACCGAGGAGGGAAGCCCCTCCGACGCGTTGAGCTGAGCGAGTGATGCCATAATGGCTTATTCTCTGCTCTCGCACACATTGCCGCAATGCTGCATTAAGCACCCTAAACAGGGCATTACATTACCTTTCCCACACGCGAATAGGATTATTCACAGATGAGCGACAATCTTGACAGGTACCTTCCTGAGTTCGACGAAGAAGAAGCAAGAAACAAGCTGATTGGCCTCACCCGCGAACAGCTTGTAGACATGTTGATCTATGACTACAAGTTGAAAAGAGTCATTGCAAAGAGAGCGGACGAAGACCGAAAGAAGCTTGAGCGTATACAGGACATCATTGCTGAACCGTCCCCGCTTTCCGGAATGCCCGGCGTTCCCACAGCCGACGATCTTCGCCGGATGATTGAAGACGACGAACAATGAATTCCCGTTTCTGACCACGGAGCCCCCCATGCCGCCCGCCAAAGATCTCGAAATCCCGCCCGCCGCCGCCCGCGACAAAGCCTCCTTCGAAGTTCTCCGCGTCTGGATCGCCGAGCAGGGCCAGCACGTCAGCATCCGCTCCGGCGCCTGGGAGGATCCCTTCGCCTGGGGCATCGTGCTCGCCGACCTGGTGCGCCACGTCGCCCTCGCCCAGCAACTTCAGAAACCCGAGACCGACACCGACGCTTTCGTCGAACGCCTGCTCGAAGGCTTCCACGCCGAAATCGAAAATCCCACCGACGAACCCGAAGGCGAAGTCACCCAGTAGCGCTTTGACCGCTGGCGCATTCTTAGCTAAGATCCCCCACATTCGAACCCGCCATCGCGCACCTCAGATCCGTTAGATCCCGCCTCTGACGAAACGATCCACCAGCCCTTAGTCCGCGCAAATCCGCGGTCGTCCTTACGCCGACTGCCGTCGCGCCTGAATCTCAATGAAGCAGTTCACCAGGCTCACCGCCGCCGGCGTCACTCCCTGGATCCGGCTCGCCTGCCCCAGCGTCCGCGGCCTCACCTTCCCCAGCTTCTCCACCATCTCCCGCGACAGCCCGCTGCAAGCCGCATAGTCGAACTCCGCCGGAATCACCCTTCCCTCATCCCGCTTCAGCTTCTCCATCGACCGCTTCTGCTGCTCCAAGTATCCCGCGTACTTGATCTCCGTCTCCACGGTCTTCATCTCATTCCGCACCCAAGCCGGAAGCCGCGCCTCAGAATGGGTTGTCATTCCGCTGCCACTGTTTGTCATTCCGTAGCGCAGCGGAGGAACCTGCTTTTCGTTCTGCGCGCCAACTCCCACCACCCATGCGCTCAACTCCGGCACATCCTTCATCCAACTCGACAGCACCGGCCACAAACCCTCCACGGTAACCTCCGGCCGCTTCAGCATCTGCGCATAACTCTGGGTCCGCAGCGCCTCCGCATCCCCGCGCAGCGACTCCTTCAACTCCGCCGGCAGCACATCCAAATCCACCTTCGTGCGCCGCAGCAATGCATCGAACGCCGCCGCCCGAGCCATCTTCGCCTCGTACGCCGCCCACGCCGCATCGTCGATCAGCCCCAGCCGCCGCCCATGCGGAGTCAGCCTCCGGTCCGCATTATCAATCCGCAAATGCAGCCGGAACTCCGCCCGCGAAGTGAACATCCGGTACGGCTCGTTCGTCCCCTTCGAGATCAAATCGTCGATCAGAATCCCGGTATACCCCTCGGTCCGATCCAGCGTGAACCCGTCTTCGTCCTTCACACTCAGCGCCGCATTGATCCCCGCCATTAACCCCTGGCAAGCCGCTTCCTCATACCCGCTGGTCCCGTTGATCTGCCCCGCCAGAAACAGCCCCGCATACTTCTTCACGCCCAGCGTCCGATCCAGTTCCGTCGGGTCGATCGCGTCATATTCAATTGCATATCCCGGCCGCAACATCTCCGCATTATCGAGGCCGGGGATGGACTTCACCATCGCCGCCTGCACCTCCATCGGCAGGCTCGTGCTCATCCCGTTGACATACACCTCGTGCGTGTTCAACCCCTCCGGCTCCAGGAAAAACTGGTGCTGCGTCTTATCCGGAAACCGCACAATCTTGTCCTCGATCGAAGGGCAGTACCGCGGCCCAATCGCAGAAATCTGCCCCGTATACATCGGCGACCGGTGCGCATTCTCCCGAATCAGCCGCAGCGTCTCCGGCGTCGTCTGCGCAATATAGCAACTCACCTGCCTCAACTCCGGCACCCACGACCCCGCGCCCGCTCGCCCTTCATTTGAATCCCCACCACGATTCGTCATCTCGACCGGAGCCCTGAGCGAGCCGGAGGCGAGTCGAACGGGCGGAGTGGAGAGACCCCCGTATTGGTCTTGGCTCGTCGAGCCGCCGCCACTCCGCTGACTTGCTGACCCGCTAACTCGCTGACCCGCTCTGAAACTAAACGGCGTCGGATCCGCATCCCCCGGCTGCTCCTCAAACTTCGTCCAATCAATCGTCCGCCCGTCCAGCCGCGGAGGAGTCCCCGTCTTCAACCGGCACTCCCGCAGCCCCAGCCGCTTCAGACTCTCGCCCAACAGAACCGAAGCCGGCTCGCCGCTCCGTCCCGCCGCATACTGCTGCTCCCCGCAATGAATCAGCCCATTCAAGAACGTCCCGGTCGTCACCACGGTCGCGCCCGCATGCACCACCCGCCCATCCCGCAGCCGCACCCCAGTTACTCGTCGCCCCATCGACCCAGCCATAGAAGGCGTCATCTCGACCGGAGGCGCAGCCGAAGTGGAGAGACCCCCGCATTTGTTCTCGCTCGGACCGGCCACCTCCTCCACGACGAGATCCACCACCTCAGCCTGCTTGATGAACAGCCCCTTCTGCCCCTCCAGCACCTCGCGCATCTTCACCCGGTACAGAGCCTTATCGCACTGCGCCCTGGGCGACCACACCGCCGGCCCCCGCGAAGTATTCAGCAGCCGGAACTGGATCCCGCAAGCATCCGCCACCTCGCCCATGATTCCACCCAGCGCATCCACCTCGCGCACCAGGTGTCCCTTGGCAATCCCGCCCACCGCCGGATTGCAGCTCATCTGCGCAATCAAATCCAGGTTCAGCGTAAATAGCGCGGTCCGCAGACCCATGCGCGCCGCCGCCATCGCGGCCTCGCACCCCGCATGCCCGGCTCCCACCACCACCACGTCGAACTCTTCCGTAAACGCCATCACCCTCCATTCTACGTGCGAATACCGCCGTAATGTAGAATCCTGACACCTCCCCGGGCCATGCCTCATGCTGCATCCTGCAAGAAGGGAGTACGCCATGCGCGTGCTGGTCCTCTGTTGCCTCATCGCATCCCTGGCCGTCCCGGCCGCCGCCCAAACCGGGAAGCCTGCGCCCAAACCCGCCGCCGCTCCAGCAAAATCCCCCGCGCCCGCCAAACCGGCAACCGCGGCCACGCCAGCCCACTTCTCCGCCACTGGCCTCAACAACGAGGACGACCTCCTCCGCATCTACTCCGGCGACTTCCAATCCGTCCGCCTCGACCCCGCCAGCACCGAGTTCATGATGATCATCTCCAGCTACATGAACGACTACGCCCGCGATTGCAAGCAGTTCCTGCCGCCCAACAAGGTCGAGATCACCAAGCAGGTTTGCACCCAAACCAGCACTCCGGTCAACGGCTACGGCAACCCCGTGGGGGCGTCAACCTGCGTCTCCTATGAGACCGTCGGCACCGGCCTCTACGCCGACCCGCAACTCTACGCCGCGGAGCAAGCCGTCGACGCGGAAGCCGCCAAGAAAATGCTCGGCGGCATGCTGGGAATGTTCACCGGCAAGGGCGGCGCCGGCGCCAATCCCCTCACCATGCCCCAGCAGACGGTCGACCAGCTCACCGCCGTGGGCACCGAGATGGAATCCCTCATCCGCGCCAACGCCTGCGGCAGCCCCGGCCTCAAAAACTTCCAGTCCAACCTCATCCGCTTCGCCAACGGCGACGACGCGGTCAAGTATACCGGCGCCGTAACCTCAGGCCCCGCTCCAGCGCAGCCCGGCGAGCCGGTCAAGGACGCCAACTACGCGCGCCTACTCAACGACCTCGTCGCCGATAACGCTCGCGGATGGATGATGAATCGCTACCAGCCCGGCAGCATCACTGACCCCATCGTCTCGCGCGACCCGATGGGCCGCCCTGTCCGCGTCATCGCACAGTATAGTTACACCGGCATGCAGGGCACGCAGCGCGGACGCGTCACGGTGTCCTTCAAGGATGGATCTCCGGATTGCCTCTACTTCTCCGACAACCCCGACACCTGCCGCCTGCCCGCCGCCGGCGTCGTCTCAGCCTACGAAAAGAACGCCTACGCCAAATAGCTCACGCTCGACGAGCGAGCCCCCCATGAACCCCACCGCCAAACTCATCGGCTTCATCCCCACCCGCGACGCCGTCCGCGCCCGCGCCTTCTACGAGTCCACCCTCGGCCTGCGCTTCGTCGAGGACGACACCTTCGCCCTCGTCTTCGACTCCAACGGCACCATGATCCGCATCGTCCGCGTCCCCGACTTCACGCCGTTCCCCTTCACCCTCCTCGGCTGGGACGTCTCAGACATCGACGCCGCCGTAGCCGACCTCACCGCCAAAGGCGTCGAGTTCACCCGCTACAGCTTCCTCGAGCAATCCCCCTCCGGCGTCTGGACCGCCCCCGGCAACGTCGCCAAGGTCGCCTGGTTCCCCGACCCCGACGGCAACCTTCTCTCCCTCTCCCAGCATTAGGCGCGCTCGCCCGGAACTTCGTCACGGAGGCACAACGACCTCATTGTGTAGCCGGCGTGGCACCTCTGACCAACCTGGCTGCCAACAGGGCAAACGCCGGGAAGATCAGATAGACGAGCCCAATCTCCGAGTAGTAGCCCAGCGCAGTCATCTTCATCGGGCCGTAGGCAAACATCGGATAGTCAAACACCAGATTCATCATCAACCACAGCGTTCCAACCACCCCGGCTTCGCCAATCGACACCTTCCGGGCGCGGAAGTAGAACGTCAACAGCCCGCCGGCGGTCAGCAGAACGACCAGACTCATCAGAGTTTCGAAGAGCGGAGCATTGGAGTGCTTGATCGGGAATCCGACAAAGGAGACAGCAAAGGGAATCATCCAACTCAGAAGGCCGAGGAATACAGCACGTTTCCAGTAAGCCATAGAAACCTCCATCTACCTCGGTGCGAAAGTATACGCCCAGTCCATACGGATGGAGGCCCTCATTCCCGCGAGGCGATCGGTCCTTGTTTTCACGCGAAGCGTCGATTACGGCACGAAGTGCCAGCCGGTAATCTCCGGCCGATCAATCCCGTTCGCGTGAGCATAATTAATGCTCTCGATCATCTGGTCCTTCAGCCACTCCTTCGTATGCGATGCCGTCGCCCGCAGCTTCTCCACGCGATCGATCACGTCCATCGCCTGGTTGAAGCGGTCCACCTGGTTCAGAATCGCCAGTTCCAGCGGCGTGTTGATATTGCCCTTCTCCTTGTACCCGCGCACGTGAATGTTGGCGTGATTCGTGCGCCGATAGGTCAGCTTATGAATCAGCGAAGCATACGCATGAAAGTTGAAGATCACCGGCTTGTCCACCGTAAACAGCGAGTCGAACTCCTTGTCGCTCATGCCATGCGGATGCTCCGTCTCCGGCATCAGCCGGAACAGATCGACCACGTTGATGAACCGGATCTTCAGCCCCGGACACCGCTCGCGCAGAATCGCCACCGCGGCCAGCGACTCCGACGTCGGAATATCGCCCGCGCACGCCATCACCACGTCCGGCTCCGCGCCGTCGTCGTTCGACGCGAAATCCCAGATGCCGATCCCCTTGGTGCAGTGGTCAATCGCCTGCTCCATCGTCAGGTACTGCAAGTGCGGAGCCTTATCCGCCACAATCACATTCACGTAGTTGGTCGAGCACAAACAGTGGTCCGTCACCGACAGCAGACAATTCGCATCCGGCGGCAGATAAATCCGCGTCACCTCCGGACTCTTGTTCGTAATCACGTCGAGGAAGCCGGGGTCCTGGTGCGTGAATCCGTTGTGGTCCTGCCGCCACACCAGCGACGTGATCAGCAGGTTCAGCGACGAGATGGGCGCACGCCACCTCAGCTCCAGCTTCGACTTCTCCAGCCACTTCGCATGCTGGTTGAACATCGAGTCGATGATGTGCACGAACGCCTCGTAGCTCGAGAAGAACCCATGCCGCCCGGTCAGCAGATAGCCCTCGAGCCAGCCCTCCAGCGTGTGCTCGCTCAGCATCTCCATCACGCGCCCGGAGCGCGACAGGAAGCCGCCGTCCGCGTCCTCCGGCTTCAGCTCCTCCATCCACGTCTTCGGGCTCGCCTTGTAAATTCCATCCAGCTTGTTCGACGCCGTCTCATCCGGCCCGAAGACGCGGAAGTTCGTCATGTTCCGTCGCATCACCTCTGCCAGATAGTTCGCCAAATTCGCCGTCGACGAAACCTCAATCTGCCCGGGCTTCTTCACCTCAATCGCGAAGTCGCGGAAGTCCGGCCGGTTCAGCGGCTTGCGCAGCACCCCGCCGTTCGCATGGGGATTCGCCGTGATCCGCGCCTTGCCCTCCGGCGCCATCGCCTTTAGTTCCGCAATCAGCGCACCGCTCTCATCGAACAGCTCCTCCGGCTTATAACTCCGGAGCCAGTTCTCCACCATCTTCAAATGCGCGGGATTTGTAACCGGATCGGTGATCGGAATCTGGTGCGCTCGCCACGAGCCTTCCAGCTTGTGCCCGTCCAACTCTTTCGGACAGGTCCAACCCTTCGGTGTACGCAGAATGATCATTGGCCAGACGGGTCGCGTCGGTTCCACATCCGGATTCGCCCTCGCCGCAGCCTGAATCGCGCGGATCTCGCACATGCAGAGATCCATCACCGCAGCCATCTTTTGATGCATCACCGCCGGATCGTCGCCCTCCACCACATACGGCGTCCAGCCCAACCCCTTGAACAACATTTCCAGCTCTTCCGGCGGAATCCGCGCCAGAATCGTAGGGTTCGCGATCTTGTAAC
>OBLU010001497.1_pt1 | contig 21718 bp, 18 predicted proteins | sample 1518681 | NCBI WGS metagenome assembly OBLU01 (sample SAMEA3539304, study PRJEB22396) | soil metagenome | biome: tundra; feature: field; material: soil | place: USA | collected 2010-05 | depth 0.15 m
GGCTGCGCCGCCTGCTGCCCGGACTGGCCGCCACGGCGGGGCCGGATGCGGAGTTCGCCGCCCGGCGGCTCGCCGGGACGATCGCGGTGACTCTCCAGGCCGCGCTGCTGGTGCGGCACGCGCCCGCGGCTGTGGCGGACGCCTTCTGCGCTTCGCGGCTGGGCTCAGGCTCACTGGGCTCAGGCTCACTGGGCTGGGGCACCCTCAGCGGGCCTGGCGTCCCGTTCGGCACGCTTCCGGACGACGTGGCCACCGGCGCCATCCTTGACCGCGCCACGGCCTCGGCCCGGTAGGGTCTGTTAGTGCGCGTTTGGCCGGGAACCGCCTATCCGCTGGGCGCGACATGGGACGGGGCCGGTACCAATTTCGCGCTGTTCTCAGAGGTCGCCGAGCAGGTGGAGCTATGCCTTCTCGACGGCGATGACCCAGGTCAGCTCGCTGAAACGAGAATCACGCTGACCGAGGTCGACGGGTTCGTCTGGCACGGGTACCTACCCGGGGTGGGACCTGGCCAGCGCTACGGGTACCGGGTGCACGGCCCCTACGAGCCACGGCGCGGCCACCGGTGCAACCCCGCCAAGTTGCTGCTCGACCCGTACGGCAAGGCGGTCGAGGGCGAGGTGCGCTGGAACGAGGCCCTGTTCTCGTACCGGTTCACCGATCCGGCGGCCATGAACACCGCCGACAGCGGGCCGTTCATGCCTAAGAACGTCGTGATCAACCCATTCTTCGACTGGGCCGCCGACCGGGCTCCACGCACTCCCTACCACGAGACCGTGATCTACGAGGCTCACGTCCGGGGCCTTACCCTGCGCCATCCCGAGGTGCCGGCCCAGCAGCGGGGCAGCTACGCGGGACTGGCCCATCCGGCGGTAATTGAGCACCTGATCCAGCTCGGCGTCACGGCTGTGGAGCTGATGCCGGTGCACCAGTTCGTGCCTGAGCACGATCTCGTCGCACGGCGGCTGACCAACTACTGGGGATATAACACGATCGGCTTCCTGGCCCCGCACGACAGGTACTCCTCCTCTGGCCAGCGGGGTAGCCAGGTCGGTGAGTTCAAGGCCATGGTGAAGGCGCTGCACGAGGCGGGCATCGAGGTGATCCTGGATGTCGTCTACAACCACACGGCCGAGTCCGACCACCGGGGACCGACGTTGTCCTTCCGCGGCATCGACAACGCCGCCTACTACCGTCTCCGCGACGACGACAAGCGTTACTACCTGGACTACACCGGCTGCGGCAATAGCCTGAACGTCCGGCATCCGCACGCGCTGCAGCTGATCATGGACTCGCTGCGGTACTGGGTCCTGGAGATGCACGTAGACGGTTTCCGGTTCGACCTGGCCTCCGCCCTGGCCAGGGAACTGCACGAGGTGGACCGGCTGGCCACCTTCTTCGACCTGGTGCAGCAGGATCCGGTGGTATCGCAGGTAAAGCTGATCGCCGAGCCGTGGGACGTCGGCGAAGGCGGCTACCAGGTCGGGAACTTCCCGCCGCTGTGGAGTGAGTGGAACGGCAAGTACCGTGACGTGGTCCGGGACTTCTGGCGTGGCAGCCGGGATACGCTGCCAGAATTCGCGTCCCGGCTGACCGGGTCGAGCGATCTCTACGAGACGAGCGGCCGTCGGCCCTTCGCCTCGGTCAACTTCGTCACCTGCCACGACGGGTTCACCTTGACCGACCTGGTCTCCTATAACAACAAGCACAACGAGGCCAACGGCGAAGGCGGAGCCGACGGCAGTGACGACAACCGGTCCTGGAACTGCGGCGTCGAAGGCCCCTCTGCCGGTCCGGCGGTGAACGAGCTACGCAGGCGGCAGCGGCGCAACTTCCTGGTCACCCTGTTCTGCTCACAGGGAGTGCCGATGCTGCTGCACGGGGATGAGCTTGGCCGCACTCAGCAGGGCAACAACAACGCGTACTGCCAGGACAACAAGATCTCCTGGGTGGACTGGGAACATGCCAGCCAGGAGAAGGACCTCCAGGAGTTCACCCGCGCCCTCGCCGCGTTCCGGCGGCGCCACCCCGTGTTCCGCCGCCGCCGCTTCTTCGAGCACCCCGACGGCCGGACCGGGGGCCCACCGGGAGACATCGCCTGGCTGACCCCGTCCGGCCGGGAAATGACGGACGACGACTGGAATACCGGCTACGCCAAGGCGCTGGGAGTATTCCTGAACGGGGACGCGATCAGTGAGCCCGACCCGCGGGGCGAGCGGGTGCGCGATGACACGTTCCTCCTGCTGTTCAGCGCGGACGGCCAGCCGGTCGCGTTCACGCTGCCCGCGGCCCGGTTCGGCCGCGGCTGGACCGTGGTGCTCGACACCGCATCGCCGGCGGCGCCGGACGACCCGCCGGGTGCCGCCACGCCCAGGCAGCGCAAGGCCGGTGCCCGGGTGGTGCTCAGGGCGCATTCCATGATGGTGCTTCGCCGGGTCAGGCCCGAATCGCAGTGACCAGCACCAGCACGTAGGTGCTCAGCCCGACGAGCCCATGCACCGCAACCGCCCGCACCGGGAAGTGCTGCTCCGCTCCCCTGGCGTGCCGCCCGCCCCGGCCGACCAGCCAGCGCGTCAGCATCGCGAAGCCGAGCATCGCGGACATGCTGAGCACGCCGAAGCCGACCCAGGCGCATTCCAGCCGCCCCGTGTCCACGAAGCTGATCCAGAACGCGAGCCCCGTAGCGGCGAGGAGGGGGTGCGCGAATATCAGTGCCGCTGGAAAAACGGTGATCCTGGTCGCCTGCTGTTTGAGGCCGCCGTGGGATAACCACATCGCCAGCAGGTACACGCCGAAGCATGCGGTAGCGCACCAGATGACGAGCGCGACGATTGGCACTGATTCCCCCCTCACGGTCGCACTGCAGCGTTACGGTGCACCGCCCCCCATACATATCCGCGGGCGTCACTGCCGCGCTACACCCGGTTTCGGGGATCCGGGGGGCGATCTGATTGACTGCTGGCCGTGCGGCAGATCCATCCCACGGAAAGTAGCGGCCAGGAACTCAGCCTGCCCGGTCTGTATGCCTATCCCGACGAGCCCGCGCGTGCGGGCCGGCCGTGGATCCGCGCCAACATGGTGGCCAGCGCCGATGGCGCCGCCACGGCGAGCGGCCGCTCTGGTGGCCTGTCCGGCGAGGCCGACCGCGCAGTGTTCGGCGTTCTCCGGGCCCTCGCCGACGTTGTGCTGGTCGGCGCGGGCACGGTGCGTGCCGAGGCATACCGCCCGGCCCGGGTGGCTGAGCGCTGGGCGTGGCTACGGGAAGGGCGCCCTGCCGCGCCACCGATCGCCGTGCTGAGCCGCAGTCTCGACCTGGGTCAGGGCTGCGCCCTGCTTACCGGAACCACGGGGCCTACCGGAACCACGGGGCCTACCGGAACCACGGGGCCTACCGAAGCCACGGGCCGGGCCCGCACGATCGTGATCACCGTCCAGGCCGCCCCGGCTGACCGCAAGGCCGCCGTGGCCAGGGACGCCGAGCTCATCATCGCGGGCGAGGATAGCGTCGATCTGCGCTCTGCGATCAGCGCCCTGGCCGCCATGGGGCACCGGCGCATCCTCACCGAGGGCGGCCCGCATCTGCTGGAAGAGATCATTGAAGCCGGCCTGCTCGACGAGCTCTGCCTCACCATAAGCCCGCTGCTGGCCGGAAGCGGGGCAGGGCGGATAGTCCAGGGAAGGCCTGCGGACGCGGAGCGGCCGGGCCTGGGCCCGCTGTCCCTCGCGCATGTGCTTGAGGACCAGGGTTACCTGATGTGCCGGTACGTGCGATCGGCCGGGCCGGCCGGAGCAGCTATTTCGTCGCGAGAACCGCGCCGAGGTCGTAGCTGACCGGCTCCTCGAGCTGGGCGTAGGTGCAGGAGCGGGGATCACGGTCCGGGCGCCAGCGGGCGAACTGGGCGGTGTGCCGGAAGCGCCGCCCTTCCATGTGGTCGTAGCGGACCTCGACCACCCGTTCCGGCCGCAGCGGGATGAACGAGAGGTCCTTCCCCGCATTCCACCGGCTGGTCTCGCCGTCACGGGGGTTGCGGGCGCCGCCTGCACGTTCGGCCGCGCCCTCCGCCTGGCCCCAATTCCACGGATGCCCTTCGAACGTCGTGACCAGCGGCTGCAACTCGGCGTAGAGCTCCTTGCGGCGGGCCATCGGGAATGCGCCGATCACCCCGACGCTGGCCAGGTCACCCGCGTCTGTGTAGAGGCCGAGCAGCAGCGAGCCGATGGCATCCGGGCCGCTCTTGTGCGGCCGGTAGCCAGCCACCACACAGTCGGCGGTGCGTTCGTGCTTGATCTTGAACATGACCCGCTTGTCGGGCTGGTAGGTCCCGCTCAGGGCCTTGGCGACGATCCCGTCGAGCCCGGCTCCCTCAAATTGCCGGAACCAGTCCTGCGCCAGCGCATGATCGGTGGTGGCAGGCGTTAGGTGCATCGGCGGGCCGGCCGTGGCCAGGGTGCTGGCCAGCGCGGCGCGGCGCTCCTCGAACGGGCGGCCGGTGTAGTCGACATCCCCGACGGCAAGCAGGTCGAAGGCCACGATGTGGGCTGGCGTCTGCCCGGCCAGCAGCGTGACCCGGCTTGCGGCCGGGTGGATCCGCTGCAGCAGTGCCTCGAAGTCCAGGCAGTGGCCGTCGGCAGCGGGAATCACGATCTCCCCGTCGATCACGCACCGCGGCGGCAGGTGCGCCCTGACCGCCGCGACAAGCTCAGGGAAATACCGGGTGAGCGGCCGCTCGTTCCGGCTGCCGATCTCCACCTCGTCCCCGTCACGGAAGATGACCGACCGGAAGCCGTCCCATTTGGGCTCGAAGCTGTACGGGCCATCGGGGATGTCCTTGACCGCCTTGGCCAGCATCGGCGCGACCGGCGGATTGACCGGGAGGTGCATGCCTCTATCCTGCCCGGTGCGTGATCGCCGCCGCGCACTGCCCGGTCATCGATAGCCTTTTCAGCACCGAGCCCTGACAGCACGGGGCACCTTCACCAGTCCATCCAGGGAGCCCGGACGTGGCACTGCACAAGAAGACCGACGACCAGAGCGGCCGGAACGATGTCGACGTCAACCCCCTCTACGTCCAGATAGACCGCGAGCCGGTACCCCGCCGGATGATGCCGCCGCACGGGATGCTGCCCGACACGGCGCTCCAGGTGGTCAGGGACGAGCTGATCCTGGATGGCAACGCCCGGCTCAACCTCGCCACATTCGTGACGACCTGGATGGAGCCACAGGCCACGCAGCTGATGACCGACTGCCTCGACAAGAACATGATCGACAAGGATGAGTACCCGCAGACCGCGGAGATCGAGTCCCGGTGCGTGAGCATCCTGGCCCACCTGTGGCACGCCCCGGCGGACTCGGGTGCCACCGGCTGCTCTACCACCGGGTCGAGCGAGGCCTGCATGCTCGGCGGGATGGCCCTGCTGTGGCGGTGGCGGGAGCGAAGGCAGGCCGCCGGGGTCTCGGCCGCCAAGCCGAACCTGGTGATGGGCACGAATGTGCAGGTGTGCTGGGAGAAGTTCTGCCGCTACTGGCAGGTAGAGCCGCGCATGGTGCCGATGGAGGCCGACCGGCTGCACCTGCGCGGGCCAGAGGCAGCCGCCCAGTGCGATGAGAACACCATCGGCGTGGTCGCCGTGCTCGGCTCGACCATGGACGGCAGTTACGAGCCGGTTAGCGAGATCAGTGACGAACTCGACCAGCTCGCCGCGCGCGGCGGCCCCGACGTCCCGATCCACGTGGATGGCGCCTCAGGCGGCTTCGTCGCGCCGTTCATCCAGCCCGAACTCGTGTGGGACTTCCAGGTCCCCCGGGTGGCCTCGATCAACGCGTCCGGGCACAAATATGGGCTGGTCTATCCCGGAGTGGGCTGGGTCGTGTGGCGGGACGCCGCGGCGCTGCCGGAGGACCTGGTGTTCAAGGTGAACTACCTCGGCGGGGAGATGCCGACCTTCGCGCTGAATTTCTCCCGGGCCGGCTCGAATGTCGCAGCGCAGTACTACAACTTCCTGCGGCTCGGCTCCGAGGGCTACCGGAGAGTCCAGCAAGCCTGCCAGGACGTCGCGCTGCACATGTCTGGGCAGATCGCCAGGATGGGGCCGTTCGAACTGCTCAGTGACGGAAGCGAGCTGCCGGTCTTCGCGTTCAAGATCAGCGACGAGTCAGCTGGCTATACGGTCTTCGACCTGTCCGAGGAGCTTCGCGAGCGTGGCTGGCTGGTGCCGGCCTACACGTTCCCAGCCAACTTGACCGACACCGCGGTCCTCAGGGTCGTGGTCCGCAACGGTTTCGGCAAGAACCTCGCTGACGCGTTCCTCGCGGACCTGCGCCGCCACTCCCGGGCGCTGGCGGCACATCCCAACGCGCATGTGCCGCTGGCCGCCGAACCGGACCGGCAGGGGTTCGCCCACTGAACCCCGCGTGCGCCCAGCGCCCGGCTCCCGGCAGGAATTCCCCGGTAGGCAGATGCCCGGTGGTTAGGCGTCCCGGTGGTTAGGCGTCCTTGCGCAGCCTGCCCAGTGCCTCAGCGAGGATCGCGGCGCCATCGGTGTCGGTCCGCCGCTCCTTCACGTAGGCCAGGTGCGTCTTGTAGGGCTCGCTGTGCGGCGGTCCGGGAGGGCTGTCCTTCTCCCGGCCCGCGGGGAAGCCGCAGCGCGGGCAATCCCACGTTTCCGGGACCGCGGCATCGCTGGCGAAGCTCGGCCGGGTCTCATGCCTGTTCGAGCACCAGAAGGAGATCCGTATCCGCGGCGCGGCCTCGCCACGTTCCGCCTCGCCCATCGGGCCGGCGCCGACGCGGCTGCCCCGGATGGCGTTTCCACTACTCACTGCTCACCCCTCGTTGGTCCGCTGCCAAACCCGGGCCCAGTGGCCCGCCCAGTTGTCCTTCGCCGCGGCGCTCCGCGGCCGCCCAGCGCTCTGCGGCGCCCGCGCATTCAGTGATTCAGTAGCAGGTCCAGGCCGATGATGCAGAGAAACCAGAGCGCTCCCGTGAAAATGGTGAGCCGGTCCAGGTTCCGCTCCACCACTGAGGACGAGCCGAGCGTCGAGGAGACCCCGCCACCGAAGAGGTCGGAGAGCCCTCCGCCCTTGCCCTTGTGCAGGAGCACCAGCAGCATCATCAGCAGACTCGTGATGATGAGCACCACAGAAATAGCGATGATCACCGCTTGTTCTCCTCCCTCCGGATGGCCTGTTAGGCGCTAGGTATCAGTTCACGGTACCGGCATATTCTCACAAATTCACCGGCGTCTAGGCTCGCGCCGCCAACCAGCGCGCCGTCGATATCGGGCTGCGTCATGATCGAGGCTATGTTGTCTGCTTTCACTGACCCGCCATACAGAATACGCACACCTGCTGCCTCTGCGTCCCCGTGAACCGCCGAAAGCCTGCCCCGAGTCGCGCCGCAGACCTCCTGTGCGTCCTCCGGCGAGGCCACCTCGCCGGTGCCGATCGCCCAGACCGGCTCGTAGGCAACTACCAGGCCTGCCACCTGAGCAGGCGCCAGCCCGGCGAGGCCGCCATCGAGCTGGGCGAGCGTGTGGCTGATCTGGTCGCCAGCGCGGCGCACATCCAGGTTCTCGCCGATGCACAGGATGGGCGTGAGGCCGGCCCGGAGCGCGGCCTTGACCTTCGCGTTCACCAGTGCGTCGTCCTCGCCGTGGTACTGGCGGCGCTCCGAGTGGCCGGCCAGTACGTAACTGCACCCGAGCTTGGCCAGCATCAGCCCGGATATGTCGCCGGTGTAGGCGCCCTTGTCATGCGGCGAGATGTCCTGCGCACCGTAGACGATCCGCAGCCGGTCCCCCGCCACCAGGGTCTGCACGCTGCGCAGCGCCGTGAACGGCGGGAGCACGGCCACGTCGACCGCGTCGAAATCCTTGTCGGTCAGCGAGAACGCCAGCTTCTGGACCAGCGCGAGTCCCTCGAAGTGCGTGTTATGCATCTTCCAGTTGCCCGCCATGAGCGGTGTGCGCGTCATGCGGGTTCCTCAAGCGCCGTCAGCCCGGGCAGCGTCCGCCCCTCCAGGTATTCCAGGCTGGCCCCGCCACCAGTGGAGATGTGGGTGAAGGCGTCCTCAGGAAAGCCAAGCTGCCTAACGGCCGCCGCCGAGTCACCGCCGCCCACCACCGTCAGCCCGCCGACCCGGCTGATCGCCTCCGCCACGGCCCTGGTTCCCGCCGCGAAGGCAGGAAACTCGAAGACCCCGGCAGGCCCGTTCCAGAACACCGTCTTCGCGTCAGCGAGCTTCTGGGCGATCAGCGCCCGGGTGCCGGGACCCATATCGACACCCTCACGGTCGGCCGGGATGGCGTCGGCGGGCACCACCACATAGTCGGCGTCGGGCGCGAACCGGTCCGCGGCGACGATGTCCACCGGGAGCACCAGGTCGACACCGCGCCGGGCCGCCTCGTCGATAAGAGCTGACACCCGCGGGATCTGGTCAGCCTCCAGCAGCGACTTGCCGACCTCGTAGCCGCGGGCGGCCAGGAAGGTGTAGGACATGCCGCCACAGATGATCAGCCGGTCGGCGCGGCTGAGCAGGTTGCCGATTACCGCGAGCTTGTCGGAGGGCTTGGCCCCCCCGAGCACGACAACGTACGGCCTGGCTGGGTCGGTGGTCAGCTGGCGGAGGACCGCGATCTCGGCGAGCACCAGTTCCCCGGCCGCATGTGGCAGCAGCCCAGGCACGTCGTACACGCTTGCGTGCTTGCGGTGCAGCGCGCCGAACCCGTCGCCCACGTACAGCGAGGCGAGGGCAGCGAGCCTGGCGGCCAGCTTGCCGCGTTCCCCGTCGTCCTTGCTCGTCTCCGCAGGCTCGAAACGCACGTTCTCCGCCATCCCGACGTCCCCGTCGCCGAGGCCCGCGGCCACGCTTGCGGCGGACGGCCCCGTCACGTCAGCCGCGAACGCCACCGGACGCCCGAGCAGTTCCCCGAGATGGTCGGCGACCGGGCGCAGCGACGGCCCGCTCGCGGCGCGCTGCGCGTAGTCATCCCCCTTGGGCCTGCCCAGGTGCGCGCAGATGATGACGCGCGCGCCGCGGCCGGCCAGCTTGGTGATGGTCGGCAGGCTGGCCCGGATCCGGCCGTCGTCGGTGATCCTGGTGCCGTCCAGGGGGACATTGAGATCGGCACGCAGCAGGACCGTCTGCCCGGCTACATCCAGGTCGTCGATCCGCTTCATCCCAGCTGCCCGCCGACCAGCACGGTGAGGTCGGCCAGGCGATTGGAGTAGCCCCACTCGTTGTCGTACCAGCCGATCACCTTGACCTGGTCACCGAGGGTCATGGTGAGCGCGGAGTCGAAGGTGCACGAGTACGGCGTGCCGACGATGTCGGAGGACACGATCTGGTCGGCGGTGTAGTGCAGGTATCCCTTGAGCGGTCCCTCCGCGGCGGCCAGGAACGCGGCGTTCACCTCGTCCTTGGTGGCTTCTCTGGTGAGCTGCACGACCAGGTCGGTCACCGAGCCGTCCGGCACGGGAACCCGCATCGACATCCCGTCCAGCTTGCCCTTGAGCTCGGGCAGCACCAGCGCGGTCGCCCGCGCGGCGCCGGTGGTGGTGGGGATGATGTTCTGCGCGGCGGCCCGGGCCCGGCGCAGGTCCTTGTGCGGGAAGTCCAGTATCACCTGATCGTTGGTGTAGGCGTGGATCGTGGTCATCAGGCCCTTGACGATCCCGAAACTTTCCAGCAGCACCTTGGCCATCGGCGCGACGCAGTTCGTCGTGCACGATGCGTTCGAGATGATGTGGTGGCTGGACGGGTCGTAGGCACCGTCGTTGACGCCCATCACGATGGTGATGTCCTCGCCCGACGCCGGGGCGGAGATGACGACCTTCTTCGCGCCCGCCTCAAGATGCTGACCGGCGTCTGCGGCCTTGGTGAACCGGCCAGTGGATTCGATAACCACGTCGACGCCCAGGTCACGCCAGGGCAGCGCGGCAGGATTCCGTTCCGCCAGGACCTTGATCTTGCTTTTGCCCACTGCGATGTCGCCGCCGTCTACGGCCACATCCTCGGCCAGCGTGCCGAGGAGCGTGTCGTACTTGAGCAGGTGCGCCAGAGTGGCTGGATCAGTCAGGTCGTTCGCGGCCACGATTTCGATGCCGTCGGCTTCGCCAGCTGCCTGGGCGGCATTGACGGCGCGCCAGTAGTTGCGTCCGATACGGCCGAATCCGTTGATGCCCACGCGGATGGTCACGGCGGCGTTTCTCCTCGTCGCTTGCTGCCTGTCGAAGTGGCTTTTCCCCCTCCTGGCGACCCTATCGGACCACCAGGCGGCGGCAGGCACCTAGGACATGAGCATGTCAGCCGTGAGGCTTGCCTCAGTGCCCGGGACACCAAGGTCGCGGGCGCGCTTGTCAGCCATGGCGAGAAGCCGGCGGATCCGGCCCGCAATGGCGTCCTTGGTCAGCAGCGGGTCGGCCAGCTGGCCGAGTTCTTCGAGGCTGGCCTGCCGGTGCTCGATCCGCAGCTGACCTGCGATGGTCAGGTGCTCGGGCGCGCCGGCGCCGAGGATTTCCAGGGCACGCTCCACCCGCGCGCCGGCCGCGACCGCGGCGCGGGCGCTGCGGCGCAAGTTGGCGTCGTCGAAATTGGCCAGCCGGTTCGCGGTGGCCCTGACTTCACGGCGCATCCGGCGCTCTTCCCAGGCCAAGACGCTGTCGTGCGCGCCGAGCCGGGTGAGCAGGGCGCTGATCGCGTCGCCGTCCCTGACCACCACCCGGTCCACGCCGCGGACTTCGCGGGCCTTGGCATGAATTTTCAGCCGCCGGGCAGCCCCGACCAAGGCGAGCGCGGCTTCCGGTCCCGGGCAGGTGATCTCAAGCGACATTGAACGGCCAGGCCCGGTCACCGAGCCGTGGGCCAGGAAAGCGCCACGCCAGGCGGACTCGCAGTCGCACGCGGTCCCGGACACCACCTGCCGGGGCAGCCCGCGCACCGGGCGGCCATGGTTGTCCACGAGGCCGGTCTGCCGGGCCAGGCTGTCGCCGTCCTTGCGGACCCGGACCAGGTACCGGTTGCCCTTGCGCAGCCCGCTCGGCGCGAGCACGATCATGTCGGACGTGTGGCCGAACACCTCGGCGATGTCCTTGCGCAGGCGGCGCGCGGCCGCTCCGGTATCAAGCTCTGCCTCGACCACGATACGTCCGCTCGCCAGGTGCAGTCCCCCGGCGAAACGGAGCAGGGTGGACACCTCCGCCTTACGGCAGCACGGCTTCAGTATGGTGACGCGGCTCAGTTCATCCTTCACCAGGCCGGTCATCGCCACCGGCATCACTCCCCCTCAAATATCTGTGCGAATGCCCCCGCCAGCTGCCGCGGGTCGTGCCGCGGCGAGCCGTCCCGCATCGCCAGGTCCGCGAGGACGAGGCTGCCACCGAGCAGGCCTGCCGCCTTCTCGAGCTCCGCCGCCGCGCTTCCGGCGGTTCCCCGGTCCGCCAGCACAACATCCACCCGCAGCTGCGGCGCATGATCCGCAAGCACCTCCAGGTGCGTTTGCGGGGAGAAACCGTCCGTCTCGCCCGGCTGGGCGGCGAGGTTCAGCACGACTATCCGGCGGGCCGCGGTGGCGATCAGCGCCTCGGCCAGCCCGGGAACCAGGATGTGCGGCAGCACGCTGGTAAACCACGAACCCGGGCCGAGCACCACCCAGTCCGCGTCCAAGATCGCCGTCAACGCCTCCGGGCAGGCAGGCGGATTCCGGGGGATGAGGGAGACGGACCGGACCCGCCCGGTAGTAGCCGCGGAGGCGACCTGACCGCAGACGGTGCTCATCTCGTGGGGCCGGGCTGGATCGGCTCCCTCGACCTCGGCCACCAGGTCAAGCGGGACCGACGCCATGGGCAGAACCCGGCCGTGCGCGCCAAGCAGCCGGCCCACCCAGTCCAGCCCCTGCACGTTGTCGCCGAGGAGTTCCCAGAGCGCCACGATCAGCATGTTGCCCACCGCGTGCCCGCCCAGCCCGGAATCTCCGGCGAACCGGTGCTGCACCACCTTGCTCCATGTCGTCCCCCACTCGTCGTCCCCGCACAGCGCCGCGAGCGCCATCCGCAGGTCCCCGGGGGGCAGGACGCCGAACTGGCGGCGCAGCTCGCCGCTTGACCCGCCGTCATCGGCGACAGTCACGATCGCGGTGAGCTGGCGGGTCACTCGGCGCAGCGCCGACAGCGACGCGAACAGCCCGTGGCCGCCACCGAGCGCCGCCACCTTCGGGTTGAGCGGCCGCCCAGAGGGCGATACCGGGATGCCACCATTGCCTTCTGCCATCGCCCTCACTCGCGTCCCAGGTCCCTGTGTACCACCTGGACGCCCGCGCCGTCTCCGGCCAGGCATTCCGCGATCTCTTCGGCGACGGCCACGCTGCGGTGCTTCCCGCCGGTGCAGCCGATCGCCAGCGTGACGAAGTGCTTTCCCTCGCGCTCGTATCCGGCGAGCACCACCCGCAACGCCGCCAGGTAGGACTCCAGGAACTCGGCGGCGCCCGGCTGGCTCAATACGAATTTCTTGACCGGCTCATCCTGGCCGTTCATCGGAGCCAGCTCCTCCACCCAGCGCGGGTTCGGCAGGAAGCGGCAGTCGGCCACGATGTCCGCGTCCACGGGAAGGCCGTACTTGAAGCCGAAGGACACGATGCTCACCCGTGGCGCGGTGGCCGCGTCACCGGCGAAATGATCGATCATCCGGGCCCGCAGCTCGTGCACGTTGAGCGCCGAAGTGTCCAGGACGAGATCGGCGTTCTCCCGGACGCCGTGCAGGAGCGCCCGTTCCGCGGCGATCCCCTCGACCACCCTGCCGTCCTCCTGCAGCGGGTGCGGCCGCCGGACGCCCTCGAACCTGCGGACCAGGGTGTCGTCGCTGGCTTCCAGGAACACAACACGGGGCCGCACGCCCTGGGCCGCAAGCTCACCGATGGCGGACTGCAGGTCAGTGGTGAACGCGCGGCTGCGCACGTCCATCACGGCCGCGATCCGCGGCACGGCGCCCTTCGCGCGCCGGGCAAGATCGATCATGGTCGGCAGCAGGCCGGGGGGCAGGTTGTCGGCCACGAACCAGTCCAGGTCCTCGAGCGACTTGGCCGCCGTGCTGCGGCCTGCGCCCGACATGCCGGTGATGATCACGATGTCCGGCGGCGGACCGGCCTCGCCGCCACGTGTCTCCGGCCTGCCCACCCCTGCACCCGACTCAGCGCTGCTACGGCGTCTCACGACGCTCCCCCGTCTCTGACCTGGCCGTTCTCCCCACCGCGGCGGGCAGGATCCCCCCGGCCATCCCCTGTGTCATTCTGCTTGCCGTTCCCCGCCACGTCCAACCCCCCGGTGTCCAGCGCGGCCAGGATCGAACTCGCGAGGCGCGGGCCGATGCCGGGCAGCGCCGCGATCTCGGCCTCGGTCGCGCCGGCCATCCGGCGCACCGAACCGAAGTGCCGTAGCAGCGTAGCCCGCCGGGCTGGGCCGAGTCCCGGGACCGCGTCAAGCTCGCTGACCGCGAGCGCCTTCGAGCGTTTCGCGCGGTGATATGTGATAGCAAACCGGTGCGCCTCGTCCCGGACCCGCTGCAGCAGGTACAGGCCCTCGCTGGTGCGCGGCAGGATGACCGGCGAGTCATCGCCTGGCAACCAGACCTCCTCCAGCCGCTTGGCCAGGCCGCAGACGCTGACGTCATCGATGCCAAGCTCGTCGAGGGCCCGGACGGCCGCCGCCACCTGAGCCGGGCCCCCGTCGATCACCACCAGGCTGGGCGGATAGGCGAACTTGCGCCCGCGCGCGGGACTGCCGCCCGGGTCATCGGCGTCCGCTGGCGTGTCGGTGCCGTCCCAGCCGAGCACGTCAAGCTCGCCGGTCGCCTCGCGCTCCTCCAGGTACCGGCGGAACCTGCGGGTGATCACTTCGTGCACGGAGGCGACGTCATCGGTGCCGCCGGTGCCCTTGATGCTGAACCGCCGGTACTCCGACTTGCGGGCCAGCCCATCCTCGAACACCACCATGGACGCGACCACGTGGGTGCCCTGCAGATTCGACACGTCGTAGCACTCGATCCGGAGCGGGGCCTCGGCGAGCGCGAGCGCCTCCTGGATCTCGTTCAGGGCCCGGCTGCGGGTGGTCAGGTCGCTCGCTCGCCGTGTCTTGTGCAGCGCCAGCGACTGCGCGGCGTTCCGCGCCACCGTGTCCAGCAGCGCCTTCTTGTCGCCGCGCTGCGGCACCCGGAGGCTGACGTTGCTGCCCCGGCGGCCAGCCAGCCACTCCTCCACCGCACCCGCGGCGGGCGGCAGCACCGGCACAAGCACCTCACGAGGGACGCTGCCCTCCCGGTCCGCCTCGCGGGTGACCTCCGGCCGCCCGGTCCGCTGGCCGGTGGCCTCGCGGGTGACCTCGGCACCGGTGCCAGCGATGCGGTCATCGCGGTAGACCTGGCCGAGGAAATGCTCCACGAGTTCGCTCGAGGTCACATCCTCGACCTTGTCGACCACCCAGCCGCGCTGCCCGCGCACCCTGCCGTCCCGTACGTAGAAGACCTGGACGGCCGCTTCCAGCTGGTCCTCGGCGAGGGCGATGACGTCGCAGTCGGTGCCGTCACCGAGCACCACCGCCTGCTTCTCCATGGCCCGCTGCAGCGCCGCGATGTCATCCCGCAGCCGGGCGGCCCGCTCGAACTCCTCGGCGGCCGCGGCCCGGCGCATCTCCGCCTCGAGCCGCCGGGTGAACCGGGCGGTCTGGCCGGCCATGAAATCGCAGAATTCCTCCGCGAGCAGCCGGTGCTCCGGGGCGCTGATCCGCTGCACGCACGGTGCCGAGCATTTGCCGATATACCCGAGCAGGCACGGCCGCCCGATCTGGCCCGCGCGCTTGAACACCCCCGCCGAGCAAGTCCGCACCGGGAACACCCGGAGCAGCGCGTCCACCGTCTCCCTGATCGCCCACGCGTGCGAGTAAGGGCCGAAGTAGCGGACCCCGCGCCGTTTCGCGCCGCGCAGCACCATGACCCGCGGATACTCCTCGTCCATGGTGACGGCGAGGTAGGGATAGCTCTTGTCGTCCCGGTACCGCACGTTGAACCGGGGGTCGAACTCCTTGATCCAGGAGTACTCCAGCTGGAGCGCTTCCACCTCGGTGCCGACAACAGTCCAGTCCACCGCCGCCGCGGAGGTCAGCATGGACTGAGTCCGCGGATGGAGCCCGGCGAAATCGGCAAAGTAGGAGTTCAGCCTGGACCGCAGGTTCTTCGCCTTGCCGACATAGATAACGCGGCCATGCTCATCACGGAAGCGGTAGACACCCGGGGAATCGGGGATCGAGCCCGGAGCCGGCCGGTAGCCGTGCGGATCTGCCACCCAGCAACTCTATGCGCGCTCTCCGGCCACCGGGCGCGCGGCGAACGCCGAACCCCGGGCTCCCGCCTGATCAAGATCGGGGACGAGCGCGAAGTCAGCCGCCAGGGCCTGCTCCTCGCGCAGCACCGTGTGCTCACGGACCTTGTCCAGGAACCAGTCCCGGAAGCTCGGCTCGGCCTCGACCACGCCGCCCCCGACGAAGTAGGTGTCCGGGTCGGTGAATCCGGCCGCGATCGTGAAAATCCGGCCCAGTGCCATGGCCTGCTGCTCGAAGATCTTGAGGGCAAGCGGGTCGCCTGCCTCGCCGTAGCTCCTGACCAGCTTGGCGGCCTTGCCGAGAGGCTCGACCCCGGCGAGGTCATGCCCCTCGAACTGGCTCAGCCAGTACGGCAGCAGGTTCCGCTCGATCCCGGTGAGGGAGGCCACGCTTTCCGCGTCACCGGGCAGCCCGCAGTTGCAGACCGGCACCGGCTGGCCCTCGCCGAGCAGTCCGTCCAGCGGGATCTGGATGTGGCCGAACTCGCCCGCCATGCCCGCCGCGCCGCGCACCACCTGGCCGGCCTCCACCACGCCGCCGCCCAGCCCGGTGCCGACAATCGCCGCGACCGAGGAGTGCCGCCATGCCTCGGCGCCGAAATGGACCTGGTGCGCGTAGAGCGCGGCCGCGTTGGCGTCATTGAGGTAGACCACGGGCAGACCGAGCCTGGCCTCCAAGGCGGTGCGGATGTCGAAACCAGGCCAGTCCGGGTGGCCGAAGTTCGCGGCACCCCTGGACGACAGGACGCCGTCAGCGCTCGCCGGCCCGGGGGTGTCCAAGCCCACGGCGCGCACCGCCGTCCGGGCTACGCCGGTGACCTTGAGGACATAATCGAACGAACCAGCCAGCGCCTCGATGGCCGCGTCCGGGCCCTCCCGGACCCGGCTGGGCATCTCCAGCATCTGATCAACGAGGAACCGCCCCGCCGAGTCGAGCACCGTCGCGTTATTGGCCGTGCCACCGTTGTCGAGACCTACCACGACCCACTGTGCCGGATCCGTCATCCTGTGCCTCTTCCGCCGTTCGCCCGCAGGCAGCGTAGCCCTTTGCGGGCCGCCTGCCATGGCCGAGTCCGCCCTGCCGAGTCCGCCCCGCCTGGGCCGTGGGTCAGTCTTCGAAGGCTTCGGGGGGCGGGCAGGCACAGACCAGGTTGCGGTCACCGTAGGCCTGGTCGATGCGGCGCACCGGCGGCCAGTACTTGGCCCGCTTGTCGCCAGCCCTCGTGTTGGCAAGCCCCGTGTTAGCTAGCACAGGGAAGGCGGCCTGCCCGCGCTCATAGGGGTGCTTCCAGTCCGTTGCCAGCAGCATCGCGGCCGTGTGCGGCGCGTTCCGCAGCGGGTTGTCCTGGGCGTCGTACTCCCCCGCGGCCACCTTTGCGATCTCCTGCCTGATCGCGATCATGGCCGTGCAGAACCGGTCGAGTTCTGCGAGGTCCTCACTCTCCGTCGGCTCGATCATCAGGGTGCCGGCCACCGGGAACGACATCGTCGGCGCGTGGAACCCGTAGTCAATGAGACGTTTCGCCACGTCCTCGACGGTGACGCCGGTGTCCCGGGTGATCGGCCGCAGGTCGACGATGCACTCGTGCGCCACCAGCCCGCCGCGGCCGGTGTAGAGCACCGGGTAATGCGGGGCCAGCCGGGCCGCGATGTAGTTGGCCGACAGGATCGCCACCTGGGTGGCCCGGCGCAGGCCGTCCGCGCCCATCATCCTGATGTACGCCCAGGAGATCGGCAGGATGCCGGCCGATCCGAACGGCGCGGCGGCTATCGGGCCGACGCCTCCGTCGCGGCGGGCTCCGGGCCCTCGGGGTCCGGGGGCCTCCCCCGGGGAAGCACTGTGCCCCCCCGGGCTGGCATCGCCCGGCAGGAACGCCGCGAGGTGAGCGCGGACGGCGACCGGGCCCACGCCCGGGCCGCCACCGCCATGCGGGATGCAGAACGTCTTGTGCAGGTTCAGGTGCGAAACGTCCGCGCCAAATTTGCCGGGCTTGGCCAGCCCGACCAGGGCGTTGAGGTTGGCCCCGTCCACGTACACCTGGCCGCCCGCCGCATGCACCACATCGCACACCTGGGTAATGGTCTCCTCGAACACCCCGTTGGTGGACGGGTAGGTCAGCATGATGCCGGCCACCCGTCCCGCGTGCGTCTCGAGCCTGGCCCGCAGGTCCGTGAGGTCGATCGCGCCGTCGCCGCCGCACTTCACCACGGCCACGCGCAGTCCCGCGAGCACCGCGCTCGCGGCGTTGGTCCCGTGTGCTGACTCGGGGATCAAGCACACGTCACGCCCGGCGTCACCCCGCGAGGCGTGATAGGCACGGATCGCCAGCAGGCCTGCCAGCTCGCCCTGCGAGCCCGCGTTCGGCTGCAGCGACACCGCGTCATACCCGGTGATCTCCGCAAGCCAGGTCTCCAGGCCCTCGATCAGCTCGCTGTAGCCGCGGGACTGCGCGGCCGGGGCGAAAGGATGCAGTGCCGCGAACTCCGGCCAGGTCACCGGCTCCATCTCGGCCGCCGCGTTCAGCTTCATCGTGCAGGACCCCAGCGGGATCATGGAGCGGTCCAGGGCGATATCGGAGTCGGCGAGACGGCGCAGGTAGCGCAGCATCGCCGTCTCGCTCCGGTGCTCATGGAACACCGGGTGGCCGAGGTAGCCGGAGGTACGGGCCAGTTCGGCAGGCAGCGCGTCGCCCGCTTCCGCGAGCGGCCCGAGATCCCCGGACGGCGTGAGGCCGGCGGTGAGCGCCGCGGCGACCTCGGCGAGATGCGTGTCCGTGGTGGTCTCGTCGCACGCGACCTGGACCGTGTCAGCGTCGGCCAGGTACACGTTGTATCCGGCCTCACGGGCACGCTCCGCTGCGTTCGCGGCGCCGCCGGGCAGGCGGACCGTGATCGTGTCGAAGAACCCGCTCTCGGGGGCCTCCAGGCCGCTGCCGCGCAACGTCGCGGCCAGGCGGGCCGCCTGGCGGTGTACCCGCCTGGCGATGGCCGCGAGCCCGTCCGGGCCGTGATAGGTCGCGTACATCGCGGCGATGACGGCTAGCAGCACTTGCGCCGTGCAGATATTGCTGGTCGCCTTCTCCCTTCGGATGTGCTGCTCACGGGCCTGCAGGGCGAGCCGGTAGGCGGGCCGGCCGGCCGCGTCGACGGACACCCCGACCAGCCGTCCTGGCAACTGCCGGTGCAGCCCGTCACGGACCGCGATGTAGCCGGCATGCGGGCCGCCGAAGCCCATCGGGACACCGAACCGCTGCGTCGTGCCCACCGCGATGTCGGCGCCCATCTCGCCGGGCGGCATCAGCAGGGTCAGCGCCAGTAGGTCAGCGGCAACTGCCGTCACCGCTCCCCGGTCGCGGGCCGCGTCGATGACCGGCCGCAGATCGCGGACCGCCCCGCTGGCCCCCGGGTACTGCAGCAGCACGCCGAACAGCTCGCCATCCGGCTGCGCCTCAATGAGGCCGGCGGTGACCGGGGCCACCCGCAGTTCGATTCCGAGGGGCTCGGCCCTGGTCGCGAGCACTGCGAGGGTCTGCGGCAGGCAGTCGGCGTCGGCCAGGAAAATCCGGCCCCGGCGGGCGGCCCGCCGGGCCAGGGTCATGGCCTCGGCGGCTGCGGTCGCCTCATCCAGCAGGGACGCCCCCGCTACCGGAAGCCCGGTCAGGTCGGCCACCATGGTCTGGAAGTTGAGCAGCGCTTCCAGGCGCCCCTGCGAGATTTCCGGCTGATACGGCGTGTACGCGGTGTACCAGCCGGGGTTCTCCAGCAGGTTACGGCGGATCACGGCCGGCGTGATGGTCCCGTAGTAGCCCAGGCCGATCATGGACACAGCTACCGTGTTACGGCTGGCCAACCGGCGCAGCTCGGCCAGCGCCTCCTCCTCGGCCAGCGCAGGCGGCAGCCGCAAGCCACCGGGCTCACCGGTGGCAGGATCGCCGAGGCCTGGTGGCAGCGCCGCCGTGGTGAGCGCATCGAGGCTGGAGTGGCCGGTCACGGCGAGCATCCGTTCCTGGTCGGCCGGAGAAGGCCCGATGTGACGTGCCGCGAAGTTCGGTGCCGCAGAGTTCGGTGCCGCAAGGTTCATGGGAGCCTCCAGAGGGAGAGGCCAGGCGCATCAGCGCCAGGCCGTGATCTCCCCCTCTGTCGTCGCGGGCTCCGCCCTCGGGCCCGTCATGCCAGCACGGGACCCAGTCAGCGCGAACTGAGACTTCAGAGACGCCTGTCTCGTTCGGTCCTTTGTGCCTGAGAGGTTCCGGGGAGGTTGCCCCTTCGGCGCCCCACGCTGGTTGCGCGAGGTCTCTCCCGAACGATGTTGTCGGCTGCTGTGATCTTACCCGAGCGCCGACCAGGGTGACCGACGCCCGCCAGCCAGCAGACACGCGGTTCAGATCTCGTCCCAACGGAACACCCGGACGGCGATCAGAGTCGCCACCGCGGTGAAGCCGAGCAGGATGGCGATCGCGGGAAGCGCTGACGCCGGGCCAAGGCCGCGGGCCATCACGTTCTGCACCCCGGTCACCAGGTACCGCAACGGCATCGCGTAGGAGACCTCCCGGATCCAGTTCGGCGCGAAGTCCAGCGGGATGAACGCCCCGCCGAGGAACGCCATCGGCAAGATGATCAGGTTTGCGATCGAGGTGGCGGCCCTTGACCGACCTCGAATGTCACCCCGTCGACCGCGTGCAGGTCCCTGTAGGACTTCCGGAGGTCCCGTACCGCAATCGTCGCTGGCACGCTCGAACCATAACATCGCACCAAGGCACTGCCGATCTCTCGACGACGCGATGCGCTGGTGGCACCAACGGGCTTCATCCCGCACCTGCCGGGCTGGCACGAGCTAACCCAGGTCGTGCACTTCCGCTTCTGGCATCCGCAGTTCTGGCGCTTCCGTCTCTGGTGACCCGCGGCCCGGGGCATTTCGTTATCCGTTAAGTTCGTCTCCCCTGGAGGGCCCTGGAGGGGGCAAGAACTTAACGGATAAGGGTTATCCACAGGTGAGTTAGCGTTCGCGGGGCTGCGCGAACTCGGTACCTTCGTGGCCGGATGCGCCCGGCGGGCGGTCAGCCCGTCTTCCGTGAGCGGCGCCGGGCAAGCTCGTCCGCGGCCGCACCGGCGCCGGTGAGCCCGCCACTGCCCGCTGCGTGATCTGTCTCCTGCTCAGAGCCATCAGCGCGCTCACCGGGCAACTCCGCGAGGGTGCCGTCAACCTCCTGCCAGATGCGGCCGAGCGCGATGCCGAACACGCCCTGGCCCCCCTGGAGCAGGTCCACGACCTCGTCCGGGGAGGTGCACTCGTACACGCTTACTCCGTCGCTCATCAGGGTCACCCGGGCGAGATCGTCTGTGCCCCGGTCGCGCAGGTGGTTCACGGCGGCGCGGATCTGCTGCAGCGAGATGCCGGTGTCAAGGAGGCGCTTGACCACCTTGAGCACGAGGATGTCGCGGAAGCCGTACAGGCGCAGCGAGCCCGATCCGCTCGCCGCCCGGACGCTTGGCTGTACCAGCCCGGTCCGCGCCCAGTAGTCGAGCTGGCGGTAGGTGATACCGGCCGCCGCGCACGCTGTGGGACCGCGGTAGCCGACTCCCTCCGGCCGCGCGGTGAGATCCTCCCCGAAGAGGAGTCCCTGCTCGCCGGCGTGCTGGATAGCCGCGCCACGAACGCCCGACGTCCCGCTGTCGCCTTTGGTTACCGCCACGCCTGCCTCCGCCCCGGGAACTGACCACCCTGGGTACTCGTTTCGCACGTTAGGCCGACAGTGGTGACTACGTCAACGATCGCACACGGCGCGTCGCCGACCGGCTATGGCCGCATGATCAGAATGCGCTGTCCCGGGGGGCAACCCCCGGACCCCCGGGTGGAACCAGCCCGTAGATCACGTAGCGCGACCGAAGTCTTCTGGGGTGATCGTGTCGAGGAACTCGCGGAATTTCTCGACTTCATCTTCCTGCTCGTCCGGGATCGCGACCCCCGCCTCGTCGAGGACTTCGTCGCTGGCGAAGATGGCCGCGCCGGTCCGCAGCGCCAGCGCGATGGAGTCCGATGGCCTCGCGCTGATCTCCTTGCCGTTGGAGAAGATGAGATCGGCGAAGAAGATCCCGTCCCGGAGTGCCGTGATGTTCACGGTCTTCAGCTGAACGTCCATCGCCTCAAGCACGTCGCGGAAGAGGTCATGGGTGAGCGGCCGCGCAGGAATCATGCCCTGCTGCGCGAATGCGATAGCGGTGGCCTCCACCGGGCCGATCCATATCGGCAGGTACCTGTCCCCCTGCGTCTCCTTCAGCAGGACGATGGGCTGGTTCGTGGGCATCTCGACCCGGACGCCGACGACCTCCATCTTCCTCACGGCGGCTCCGTCCT
>OBLU010001498.1_pt1 | contig 21713 bp, 17 predicted proteins | sample 1518681 | NCBI WGS metagenome assembly OBLU01 (sample SAMEA3539304, study PRJEB22396) | soil metagenome | biome: tundra; feature: field; material: soil | place: USA | collected 2010-05 | depth 0.15 m
GGCGGCCGTTCCGGCTGTCGCGCTCAATGCCGCCATCGTCCTCCTGCCGGCCAGTTGGCGACGGGCGGGCGGCGCCCGGCCCCCCAGGATGCGGTGGGTCCTCTACTTCCTCGCAGGAGCCGTGTCCGCGTCGATCGTCGGTGCGTTCATCGTCCTGGTCCTCATCACGTGCGGGCTGGTGGAGATTGCGGCCCGCGGCGGCACCTCCGAGAGCCGGGGCCGAAGGACCGTCGCCCTGTTCCCGGCCAGCGCGATGCCGGTGGCACTGGGCGGCCTCGCCGCGCTCAGCTGGGTGGCCTTCAAGGTCGGGGCTCTGTCCTATGGCGGCGGCTTCGTGATCATTCCGCTCATGCAGCACGACGCCGTGGTGACCTATCACTGGATGTCCGGCGGTCAGTTCCTCAATGCCGTCGCCCTGGGGCAGGTCACGCCCGGTCCCGTCGTCCAGACGGTCGCCGTGGTCGGCTATGCCGCCGGCGGCCTCGGTGGTGGCCTCCTGGCCGCCCTGGTCGCCTTCGCCCCGTCATTCGGCTTCGTCATGGGCGGCGCACCCCACTTTGACCGACTGCGGGCCAACCTCCGGGTCCAGGCCTTCCTGATCGGCGCGGGGGCGGCCGTCATCGGGGCCATTGCCGGATCGGCCATCCCCCTCGGTCGTGAACTGGCGCACCTGTGGCAGGTCGGTGTCCTGGGCCTTGCCGCGATCTGGCTTCTCGCCCTGCGCCGAGGGGTCGTGCCGGCGCTGGTGGGTGCAGGAGTGCTCGGTGTCGTCGCCGTCGTGGCCGGTGCGCCGTCATGAACCCTGGGACGGGCCTCGCTCACATAGCCTGAGACACTCTCTCCGACCGGGGAGCGCGGACGCAGCACATTGATTGGGGGATGGATGCGCAACACGATGGCCCAGCTGGCGCTCGCCGGATCGGTGCTGGCCGCACTCCTGGTCCTTCCGGCGACGACGACCGCAGCCGGCGCCGGGACCACATCCTCTCCGAGTTACTACGTGTCGATCGGTGACTCCTATGCGATCGGGTACCAACCGGATCCCACCGTGTCCCTCCGCTTCGGCTACACCCGCGGCGTGATCTCGGCCGAGAGGAAGCAGGGAACGAACCTGACCCTGGCGAATTTCGGGTGCGGCGGGGCGACCACCACCTCACTGCTCACGACCGCCGGTTGTCCGGATCCCGCGCCACCCGCGCTGAACGGCGTTCCCTACCCCACCGTCCCGCAGGCGACGGCCGCCACCGCCTTCATTGCCGCGCACCGCGGTCACGTCGCGTTGATCACCATCTCCATCGGTGGCAATGACGTCACCAAATGTGCCCTGTCTCCGAACCCGACCGCCTGCGTCGTCAGCGCCGTACCCGCCGTGGCCAGCAACGTCGCCACCCTGATGGTGCAGGTGCGGGCGGCGGCCGGGAACACGACGCCCATCGTCGGGCTGACCTATCCCGACGTCATTCTCGGTACGTGGGTGCATCCACCGGTCTCCACGTCCCTGGCCTCCCTCTCGGTGGCTGCGTTCCGGCTGGCCCTCAACCCCTCGCTCAAAACGGCGTACGGAGCCAACGGCGGGACCTTCGTGGACGTGACGAGGGCGACCGGCGCCTACACCCCTCTGACCAAGACGACCATCTCTCGCCCCTACGGCAGGATCCCGGTGGCGGTCGCCCTCGCCTGCACCTTTACCTGGTACTGCGCCAAAGGAGATATCCACCCGCACACCGTCGGCTACCAGCTCATCGCCAACCTGATCGTGGCGGCGCTGCCCAAGCGACTGCGCTGAACCCTGCCCGGCGCTCCCGCTCGGCCCGTGCTCACGTCCCGGGTGCGGAGCTCCCGGGCTTGATTCTCGCTCGAAGCTTGGGCCACCCGACCAGACCGATGAGCGCCAACACTCCGATCACGGTGGCGGCCTCCCCCAGCTGATTGACCGGTGTGGTCCCGTACGTGAGAGTCACGTGGTGACCGGTGGGTACGACCACCATCAAATTGGGTGTGACCCGGTAGGGCCCATCGGCTCCGGTGGCGTGCCAGTTGGGGAAGTAGGAGATCTTCACCAGCACGGGCGTCCCGACGTGCGACACGTCGAAGCTCACCGACGAATCGGTGAGGCGGGTATGGGTGACCGTGGTGGCAGGGACGGTCACGGTCTTGGGGTGGGCGGCTCCCACGGACTGTCGGGGCCACGATGACGGCCCACTCTGAGCGAGTTCGACGCTCCAATGCCGGGGGTCGGCGTACCAGTTCAGTGAGGGCGTCAGCCAGCTCGACGGGGCGGGCGTGATCCCCTTGAGGACCGCGGGCAGGTTGGACAACGGGGAGACGAGCGGAGCGTCCTTCACTTGGTAGACCTGCCAGGTGGTCTTGACCGCTCCATTGGCCCAGGGGCCGGTCGAAGCGATCAGTTTCAGACTCGGGTCGGCGTTGGCTTCGGCCTCGACCTGGGCGCTTTCGGCCATGAAGTACCTGACCCCGAGAAGCTGAAGGTGCTGGACGCCTAGCGCGACATCGAGCGGCCCGTAGAATTTTTGAATGGTGGCGTCCGGGTCGGACGGGGCCGTCGAGAGCTCCGCCTGGTCGATGAAGTGATAAGGAGTGGTCGCCGACGACTCGAAGAGCAACCCCTCCATCGAGCCGACGCACCCGCCGGTCCAGTAGGGCAGGAGCATGAGAGCCTCGGGCGTCCCGAATCGATTCTCGTCGGCGTTGTACTCCCACATGGCGCGCCCGCATCCATGGTCCTTACCGACCTGCTTCATGGTGTCGATCACCGAGTGGTATTCGGGATAGGACGGCAGGCTCTGGTAACCGCCGTAGTTGTAGTTCGACCAGTTGGTCACTTGGTTGGCCCCGACGGTGACCGGTAGGTCCGAAGCCGGGACGAAGAAGGGTGGTATGACGATGGCCAATATCCCCACGAACGCGATCAGCGAACCCCCGACGGCGGCCGGGGGCCATCCCCATGAAGGGGCCCGGCGATGGGCGCCCGTACGCACGCCTCTCTGCGGCACCTGATCATCGGCCCCGGTCTCCACAGTCGTGGCCGCGATCCACTGCGACTTTCGCGCTCGCCGCCACCACCGTGCCGCCACAATCATCGTGACGCCGATCGCCCAGCCCGCCATGAGGTAGGCGCAGATGAACCACAGCGGAAGAAGTCGGACGTTGTAGAGCTTGCCCTGGGGATCGAACACGAGCCCGAGGGCCGAGACAGCGCCCAGAGCGGACATGACCAGGCCGAACCGGCTCTTCAGAATCACGGTGAGCAGGACGGCGACGCCGGCGAAGGCCAAGACCCACGCGTCCGCCTCGGGGAACAGCAGCCCCAAGAAGGTGGTGACGTTGGCGTAGCCCATGGACGTGGCGTACGACTGGCGCAGGCCGAACGGAACCAGCCACCAACCCGACAACAGGAGCCCGATGGCCACGGTTGACCCGGCTCGCCACAGCATCAGTCCCCGCCCCGTCACCCGCGGTCTCGGTGTCGCGTCCCAGAAGGGCTCCACCTGGTCGTCAGAGAACCCCCAACGGGAGGGGAGAAGCTCGATGAGAACGAGCAGGACCGCCCCGGCGAGCGCCAGCATGCCCGGGATGATGTGCGACAGGATGCACACGGCCAGGACGATGCTGGCCCACCCGCGGCAGGTGCCGCCCCGAACCACCCGGGAGAAGAGCCCGAGGAACAGGATGGCCAGCGAAAGGCTGAATGAGTAGGCGTACTCACCGGCCAGGGTGGAGAAGAGATTCCCTCCGTAGATGGTGAAGGTGTAGTCGAAGAGGAAGGGAAGCGTCAGCGCAGCCATCACCGTCGGTATGGGCGGACGCAACCGGAACAACCGCCCACAGGCCCAGGCACAGATGGGAAGGAGCACCGATCCGAGGACGGTAATCAGCTTGAAGGCAACGTCGTACGGGATGATCCATCCACCGACGGCGGCGAACAGATCCGGGAGGGCGAAGTAGAAGGTGTAGAGGGAATAGCCGTCATACCAGCCCGGGTCCCAGCCGGAAATGTGGCCATGCGACAGCAGTGTTTGCAGATACGCCGGGAGGGCGATGTGGGCCCCGGTGTCCCCACCCGTCGTGGTGGTCTCGGTGAAGAGCAAGTTGAAGTGAAGCTGCCACAGGGTGACGGCGATCACGCCGAGGATCACCAGGACGGTGGCCGCTCCGGGAACCCACCAGAATTGACGGCGCACGGGCGGCCCTGGTGAGTCCGGTGGCTGGACCGGATCCCGGATCGTCCCCGGGTCAGCGGCGTCCACAGCCGTCTCGAAGCCCGGACCGGGCGAGCCCGGCCCAAGTGCTCGTTCATCGTGAGTGGTCATGCGTCCGGGATGTTTCAGATCACCTGGTCAGACCGGCGCGGCACACCACGACACCACTTGGATCGACCGGCCGCGTCAGGAATCGACCTGACAGATCCCTCTTGATGTCCAGCCACATCGGGTTCACGCTACCGGCCCCCGGGTTGCTCGGGGGAGCGCCTCTCCCCACGCGTGGGACGAGGAGCGAGGCCAGGGTACCGGGGTCGAGGCGAGGGTGCTCTGACAAAGTAGAAGCGTGCAGAGGCAGGAGAACGAACCGGATTCGCCCCAGGGTTTGAGTTTCTCGAGTGCCCGAGGGAGATGGGTCTTGTTCGCCATGGTGCTCGGTTCGGGCGTCGTCTTTCTCGACTCCACCGCGGTGAACGTCGCCCTACCATCCATCGGGCGGACCTTCGGAGTGGGGCTGGCCGATCTGCAATGGACCATCACCGCCTACACCCTCACGCTTTCTGCCTTCCTCCTGTTGGGTGGTGCACTCGGCGATCGTTTCGGCCGCCGGCGCATCTTTCTCATCGGACTGATCTGGTTCACCGTGGCCTCAATGGTCTGTGGGGTGGCGCCGTCGCCCCAGTGGCTCATCGCGGCGCGGGCCGCGCAGGGCATTGGCGGAGCCCTCCTTACCCCAGGCAGTCTGGCGATCATCGAGGCGAGCTTTCGTCCCGACGAGAGAGGGCGGGCCATCGGAGCCTGGTCCGGTTTCGGTGGCGTGTTTGGAGCGGTTGGGCCGTTGCTGGGAGGTCTCCTCGTCCAATCGGTGTCGTGGCGACTGGTCTTCTTCATCAATGTTCCCATCGCCGCCTTGACCGTCTGGGTCGTGGTCCGGCATGTACCGGAATCCCGTCAACCGGGAGAGCTCGGACCGCTTGACCTCCGCGGCCCGATCCTGGCGGCATTGGGATTCGGCGGCGTGATCTATGCCCTCATTGAAGGACCGAGCCGTGGCTGGACCACCGCCCCGATTGTCGCTTCGTTGGCGGCCGGGATCGTTTTTCTGGGGGCGTTCTTCCTCAATGAAAAGCGCCATCCCGCGCCGGTACTCCCGCTCTCCCTGTTCCGCACCCGCCAATTTGTGGGCGCAAACGGAGCCACGTTCGTTATCTACGCCGCGTTGGGGGCGGTCACGTTCCTCCTCGTGCTGCAACTCCAAGATGCGCTGAACTACTCCCCCCTTGAGGCGGGTGTCGCTCTCATGCCGCTCACGCTCATCCTCCTGTCCCTCTCATCGGCATCGGGAAAACTGTCCGACCGGATTGGACCGCGGATCCCGATGACGGTCGGTCCACTCATTGCCGCCACCGGCATGGCCCTGTTTGTCCGGGTGCTGCCGGGGGCGAGCTACGTGTCGGGTGTCCTGCCCGGCGCCCTCCTCTTTGGCCTGGGCATGGTGCTCACGGTGCCGGCGCTGACCACCACCGCGATGGGCTCGGTCGAGCCGGCGCGGGCCGGGGTGGCGTCGGCCGTCAACAACGATGTGGCGCGCATCGGTTCACTGATTGCCGTGGCCGTGGTCCCCACCGTGGCGGCGCTACTGGCCACACATTCGGGCGCGTCCGCACACCACAATTCGGCCGGCTTTCAAGCAGCGATGCTGATCAGCGCGGCCATGTGCGCGCTCGGCGCCGTGGTCTCCTTTTTCACCATACGGTCGATCCGCCCCGCCGCCGTCCCGATGGATGTCCCGTTCTCATGCTCGCTGACCGGCCCACCACAGGGCGAGCTGGCCCGCGTCACCCAAGGCCCGGACGTCGCTCGATAGGTCAGCCCTGGGCGGGCGCGACCGGGGTCGCGACGGCCGGAGCCGCCGCGGTCTCCACACCCTTCGCCGAAGGGGTGAGCCAGGCCGAGGCGACATAGGCGACAGTGACGGCCACAATCACCAACGGCATGACCGCAGCAGCATCCTTGGCCACCAAAAGCCCGCCCAGAAGGACCGATGTGAGGGGTAGTTTCAGCATGGCCACGCACATGGCGCCGATGCCCATGGCCACGGCGGGAACGAGCGGCAGCCCGCCAACGTGCGACAGAGCCATGCCACCGGCAGCACCGATGAAGAGCGAGGGAAAGACGGGGCCACCCCTGAAGCTGCTCAACGACGCCCCGTAGGCCACCGCTTTGCACAGGACCAGCAGAACGAGGGCTCCCGCCGTCCAACCGGCTGCGTGTTGCACCAACGAGGGAAGGGCGGATTGCCCGGAGAACAACACGGTTGAAGAGCCACGTCCGGTCGCGCCCTCGAATCCCATGGCGACGAGGGCGATGGCGGCTCCGACGAGGGGTGTGAGGATCAGCATGCGTGGGGTGACCCGCCCCCGAAGAAACAGGGCCAGCCGGTGAATGGCCACGCCCACGACTGCCGCGGCGAGGCCGATGACAAGGGCCCATCCGAATTCGGCTACGTCGGGCGTCGAAAACGTCGGCAGGTTCGGGATGGCGAGGGAGAACGCACCGAGACCGGTCCACGCGTTCAGGCCGTCAAAGATCAGGAATCCGATGCCGGCCGAAAGGAGACCCGGGACCAGGATGAGGCCCATCAGGGGTCCTCCGAGGCCCGATGCCTCCATCAGGAGGAAGGCGCCGAGAATGGGAGACCCGAACAACGTGCTGACGGCGGCAAAGCTGCCGGCGGCGGCCATGACGACACCGGTGGCCGGCGGCGCATCGCGTTTGGCCAGGCGGACGGCGATCACCCCGAGACCACCGCCGAGGGCGATGAGCGGCGCTTCGGGACCGAGCACGACCCCGAGCGCAAGAGTCGCCAAGGCAGCCAGCACGACCCCGGGGAGTTCCGCCGCGCTCGGCGCACCTCCCCCAAACTGAAAGCCGTCGGCCGGTGAGTGGCCGCTCGTGCCGGGAAGGTACTTGATGCAGGAGGCCACCAGCAGGCCACTGACCATCAGGATGGGGAGCGGCCACCACACCGGCTCACCCTTGAAGCCGACGTCGACCGGCAGCTGCACAAATATGAGCTTTTGCAGGTAGGAGACAAAGTACAGAAAGAAATAGGCGAGGACCGAGACCGGAACGCCGATGGCCGCGGCCAAGGCCAGCAACATCACGTAATTTCGGCTCTTGAGTTGTTCCATCGGATCCGCTGGCATGGTCATAGCGGGGCCATTGGATCAATTCGCATCGCCTCGCGCCAGTCCCCCGTGTGGCCCGATTCCCGGTAGCCCACGACGAGGATCACGTCGAGGTGGCGGTCTACGGGCGTAGTGCGGTGCAACCGCGGCTCTTCAACAAGGTCTCTCGGTTCTTCGTGTCTCGCGACTCTGCTCCCACGGTAACCCTGACCCGGGTCCAACCGGTGGACCACGAGGGCCCGAGCCTGGCACGGGGGGCGGTCACATCCTTGGGACGAAGCCTCATGGCTGGGCAAGACTCCGGGTCGGCGTTTCCCGTCGTCGACGATCATTGTCGGGGTCACGTCCGGTGTCAGCATCGTGGTGTCCATTGGTAGCGTGCGTGCGTGCGCATCGTCTCCCTGCTGCCGTCGGCGACCGAGATCCTGTTCGCCGTGGGTGCAGGTGATCAGGTCGTGGGGGTCACCTTCGAATGTGACTTCCCGCCCGAGGCCCGCCATCGCCAGATCGTGTCAAACACCAGCCTGCCAAGCGGTCTCGCCCCATCTCAGATCGACGCCGAGGTTCGGGCCCGCCTGGCCGCCGGGCAGGATCTCTACACGCTCGACGCCGATGCGTTGCGCGCCATCGACCCGGATCTCGTCGTGACCCAAGACCTCTGTGCGGTGTGCGCGGTCGATGTATCCGAGGTTGACCAGGCGCTCGACTACCTGGGGTGTCGGGCCGCGGTGGTCACGCTCGACCCGATGACCTTGACCGAGGTTCTGGCGTCGATTGGCACGGTGGGACGGGCCACCGACACACCCGAGCCGGCGGCCGCCGTGGTGCGTGAATTGCAGGGCCGACTCCAGCGGATCGCGGCGGCGGTCGCCGGAAGGCCGCGCCCGCGACTCGCGGTGCTCGAGTGGACCGACCCCCCGTTTTCCGCCGGCCACTGGGTGCCCGACATGGCCACGGCGGCGGGTGCGGAATCCGTCCTGGGTGTCGCCGGTCAGCGGTCGCAACAGGTCGAGTGGGCCGCGGTTGACGCAGCCCAACCCGATGTGATCGTGGTCGCGCCGTGTGGCTACCGACTCGACGGGGCACGCCAACTGGCCGAGGAGATGGTCGAGCGTGGGGTCGTGCCCCGAGGCGTGCCCGTGTGGGCGGTCGATGCCGACGCCGCGTTCGTGCGACCAGGACCCCGGTTGGTCGACGGGGTCGAGGCGCTGGCCCATATCGCGCACCCTGAATCGGTGGGGGCACCAGACGGCATGATGATCAGGGTCCGGGATGGGGTCGCGACTTAGCGGGCGATCCTCAGCCCGTCGGCACCGGTCGGGCCATGAGTCCCATTGGCGGGGGGTTCAGCCGCAGGCGACGCGGTGACGGTGTGGGTGGGCTTCTCATCGACCGCCCTCGCACTGGCGATCATCTGCTTGCCGCGCCGGAGGAATTCAAGCGCCTGGTGGCGGCGCGCGGCGCCGTGCTCGGGATCCAAGAAGTACGCCGTCGAGAATCCGATGACGGAGAACATCAGCCTCACACCGGTTCGCTCGGCGTGCCGGGCTCGTTGCCCCGCCGCGCTGTAGGTCTCACGTGGGTTGAACATGGCCACTCCCTTCATCCGTTTCGAGCCGACTCATTTTGCACCCGGCTCCCGAGGCCAGTGTCAGTCTCACAGATGAACAACCGCCTGGTGCCGGCAACTCGCCACATTGCTTGTACCCGGTGGCCTCTCGGCGGAAACCCGCACCGGGCCCACCAGGGCTTGTCCGTGCTCACCCGCCCATCCTCGAAGAGTGACTCACCGACCATCGGGTAGCGGACGCCGTACCCTTTGGTGAGTGGTCGGTTGCCATCATTCTCCGCATCGAGAGAGAGCACCCTCTATGAATTCCACCATCATGCAGGTCTGGAAGACCATCGTCCCACCACCGGGCGACAAGCACGGCCCGCTCCGCCCGATGCTGATCGGACTGACGGTGGTCTCCGGAATGGTCGACGCCTTCAGCTTTCTCCTCTTGGGGCGCATCTTCGTGGCCAATGTGACGGGGGATGTCCTCTTCGTCGCCTTCGGGTTGGCCGGAGCCCACGGGTTCTCGGTCCCAGCGGCCTTGATCACGCTGGGCGTGTTCTTCCTTGGCGCATTCCTGGGTGGTCGCCTCTTCGCACTCTTCGGAGTGCACCGTGGTCACCTGCTCACGGTGAGCTGCCTGATCGAGGCGGTGCTGTTCGGGGCCGCGACGGTCATCGCCTCCACGATTCACGGGTCCGCCACGGGTGGCGTCAAGTACGGCCTCATCGTGGTGCTCGGGCTGGCCATGGGCCTGCAGAATGCCCTCGCCTTCAAGCTGGCCATACCGGGAATGACGACCTCGGTGGTGACCCAGGCCATTACCGGGATTTCAGCCGAGAGCCAGATAGCCGGCGGTTCAGGTTCCAATATGGGGGCACGAATCACCTCGACCCTCGCCCTTTTCCTCGGCGCCCTCGTTGGAGCTCTTCTCGTCCTCAAGGTCGACGCCTGGAGCGAACTTCTCCTGGGGGCGTTGGTCCTGACGGGCGTCGGCCTCGTCTCCGCGTCATTGTCCCGGTCCAACCCAACCTGGGCGCATCCCGCCTGAAGAATTGCCTCGAAGGGTTGAAGACCGGTTCGAATGGGTACCGCCTCGCGCCTATGGGTGATGTCGCACTGACCGAAGACCAGACGGGCGCGACGTGGTGGAATCGCGATCGGGTCATACCCGTACCGAGCAACGCACCGGGGGAGTCGACGGCTCTACCGCATCGACCACTACAGCTCGCAACCGATCGTCACCGTCACGGTGATCGTGCTCCTCATCAGTGCGTTGATCATCGGGATCGCCCTCGGTTTTCCGGCCCGGTGGGTGACCGCGTTCGAAACCGCGACCTCGGGCATGACGTTGGTGATGGTGTTCGTCATTCAACACACCCAAGGGAGAGAACAGGCGGCGACTCAGCGGAAGCTCGACGGACTCCTCCGAGCTCTTCCAGAAGCCCAGAACGACCTCATGATGATTGAAGGAGCCTCTGAGGAGACCATGAATCGAGTCGAGGCCGGTCAGCGAGGTCTCAAGCGGAGCCACGCCCGCTAAGCGAGTCGCCCGACTTTTGCCGGGTACCGAGACGCGCTGGGTCATCCTCCGACAAGGGGATATCGGTTGCTCAGCTTTCATCCCAGCAATTGACGCCGTGCCCGCGTACTGTTCGCAACGGAGGTTTCAATATTCACGTGTGCCCGTTTGGGGGGGCGCACTTTTGAAAAGGGGGGTCCTATGACCACAGGCGATGTGATTCCGGCTGCAGAGACGACGGAGCAGGCGGATGTCCGACGACTCCATCAGATGGGTTATGCCCAGGAGCTACGTCGGCGCATGAGCGGATTCTCCAACTTCGCCGTTTCCTTCACCATCATTTCCATCCTCTCCGGGTGCCTCACCCTCTACGGGTTCGGGATGTCCACCGGAGGACCCGTCGTCATGACCATCGGGTGGCCCATTGTCGGCGGCTTCGTCATTCTGGTCGGGTTGTCGATGGCGGAGGTCTGCTCGAGCTTTCCTACGGCGGGTGGGCTGTACTACTGGGCCGCCAAACTGGCCCCGCAGTCGGATCGCGATCCCGCCGCGTGGAGCTGGTTCTGCGGCTGGTTCAACCTGCTGGGACAAGTGGCCGTGACGGCTGGCATCGACTTCGGAGCGGCGCTGTTCATCACGGCATTTTTGAATCTCACGACGGGCCTCTCCTTCACTCCCCACTGGCATGTCGTGGCGATTTACTTCGGCGTCCTCCTCCTCCACGGGATTCTCAACTCCTTCGGCGTGCGGGTGGTGGCCTTCCTGTCCGACGTGAGCGTGTGGTGGCACCTCGTCGGCGTCCTCATCATCGTCGGCGCCCTAGCCATCGTCCCGGCGCACCACCAGTCGGCCTCGTTCGTCTTTACGCATTTCGTCAACAACACCGGCTTCACCTTCTGGGGTTCCGCGGTGTACGTCTTCTTCATCGGTCTTTTGGTGGCCCAATACACCTTCACCGGCTATGACGCGTCGGCCCACATGACCGAAGAGACCCACAATGCGGCCATCGCCGGACCGCGCGGCATTGTCATGTCCATCGTGGTCTCGCTCATCGCAGGATGGATACTGCTGATCGGCGTGACCTTCGCCATTCAGCACTACGCCCTTGAGGTGGCGACCCCCACGGGCGTTCCCCCGGCGCAGATCTTCATCGACGCGGTCGGACGCACGGGTGGTGAGTTGCTGCTGCTTATCGCCATCGTGGCCCAGCTGTTCTGCGGCATGGCCTCGGTGACCGCCAACAGCCGGATGATCTACGCCTTCTCGAGGGACGGAGCCGTACCCGGATCCAACTTCTGGCACCGCATCAACCGGCACACGGGAACACCCACCAACTCCATCTGGTTCGCCGTCGTCTTTGCCTTCATTCTCGGCGTGCCATACATCTGGAGCCCGGTGGCCTACGCGGCCGTGACCTCGATCGCCGTAATCGGCCTCTACATCGCCTACATCATGCCGATCTTCCTGCGGCTCAAGGCCAAGGACCGATTTGAGGTTGGGCCCTGGAACCTCGGCCGCAAGACCTACGTCATCGGATGGATCGCCGTCGCCTGGGTGGTCTTGATCTGTATCTTGTTCATCCTGCCCACCGTCCAGCCGATCACCAAGGACAGTTTCAACTACTCAATCGTGGCGGTTGGGGTCGTGTTCCTCTTCGCCGGCGTATATTGGCTGACTTCGGCCAAGAACTGGTTCAAGGGACCGAAGGTCCAGGGCTCGCCCGAAGAACTCATGCAGATCGAGGCCGAGCTGGCGGAGGTGTAACTCCCGCATCGGCTCCGGACTCCCGCGGTTGTCGTGGATCTCAGAGCTCGGCGAAGTGGGCGTCGTCGCTGATGAGCCAGTCGGCGAACGTCGGGCCAACCAAGGTGGTCGTTGGTGTGGCCAGCAGCTGGCCGCCACGCATCGCCCGACCCCCTCTGCCCGGCACGACAATGGGCAAGACGGCGATGCGCCGGTCCAGGGTCCTCACGAGTCGACGGGCCATGGTCACCAGATCCTCGGGCTGAGGACCAGCGACTTCGATCAACTGATCTTCTGGTGGTTCGACCGCGGCCTCCATCAGCGATAGGTCGACGGCGCGGGCCGCCACCGGCTGGACTCGCATGATCGGCATAGCGGCCAACGGCCCGAACCGGGCCCGGCTGAGGATTTGGGCGGGGAACTCGTGGCACTGGGTGGCCCGGACGATGGTCACCGGTACCGGACCCGCTGTCGCCGCTGCTTCTTGGGCCAACTTGGCGCGGTAATAGCCGTAACCCGGGACTCGATCGATCCCAACGATGGACAGTGTCACCAGGCGCGACACGCCTTGGGCGGAGCCGACCGACTGGAGGCGAGTGGTCACATCGGTGAAGAACGCGGTGGCCTTGGCCCCGGTGATGGAATCGGGATTGGCCGCATCGATGATCACCTCCACCCCATCGAGGGCGTGGGCCAGGCCTGCATCCGTGCGAAGGTCCACGTCGCGGGACCGGCTCAACACGACCGCGTCATGGCCAGCACCCGTGATCGCCTCAACGACGTACTTCCCGACCATGCCCGTTCCACCCGCCACAGCAATTCTCATGGCAATCTCCCCGTAACTCGGATATCTGAATTGGAACACACGACAATCGCCGACATCGCCCTCCAGGTGCTGGCCCAGGCGCCGCAGTCTGGCTCACCGGTGTGCTGCAGGATCTGAGCCCGCTCGGATCCTGGCGGGGCCGTCTGGTCTGCTCCGAGTCTGCTCTGAGTCCGCTCTGAGCGTGGGGACCCTCTCACGCGCCTCATCCCTCGTCCACGGAAGGATTTCCTCCGGGAAGGACGGCGACCAGCCGGTACTGTGGGTCACGACTGGGAGGGGCACAATGGCGCGAGGTGGCGGGCAAAACCGAAACATGATTCTGGCCGCAATGATCTTCGCCGTGTCGATGTCGTTCATCGACCAGACGATCGTCTCCATCGCCGTGCCGAGTATCCAACATGAACTCGGCCTCTCCTCCACGGGAGTCCAGTGGGTGGTGAACGCCTACATCCTCTCCCTGGCCGCGCTCTTCGCCCTCGGAGGTCGCCTGTCGGACATCTTTGGCCATCGGCGCATGTGCATCATCGGCGTCATCGTCTTCGCCGCCGCATCGACCATGTGCGGCCTCACCCCTAAAGGCAGTTACGCCGAAGCATGGATCGTGGGCTTCCGGGTCGTGCAAGGGGCCGGCGGTGCCATCATGTTCCCAGCCGCTCTGGCCATCGTGGTGCAGACGTTTCCGTTGCGCGAGCGGGGCAAGGCCCTGGCCATCTTCTTCGGCATCGCGGGCGGCCTGACGGCCATCGGCCCCATCCTCGGCGGTTACCTGACCCAGTGGACCTGGCGAGCCATTTTCTTTGTGAACATACCAGTGGCGATCATCGCTCTGGTGCTGATCGCGATTTCGAAACCCCAAACGGAGTACAAGAGAGTACCGATCGACTATTGGGGAGCGCTCCTCATTGGACTCGGGATCGGGTTGAGCGTGTTCGGATTTCAGCAGTCGGTGTTGTGGGGGTGGAGCAATCCGGGAACCTGGGCCTGCATCTTCGGTGGCCTAGTGGTCATCGCCGTTTTCGTGCTAGTCGAGCGGAAGACCGCCATCCCCCTCGTCCAGGTGAGGATCTTCGGGATCCGGGCCTTTTCAAGCGAGAACATCGTTCTGCTGATCTCCATGATGACCTTCATCCCCATCTTCTTCTTCGCCAGTGAATACGCCCAGATCTCGCTGAACGATTCCGCCAACAAGGCGGGGATCTTCCTCCTCTTCTTCTTTCTTGGCTTCGTGGTCTCGTCCCAGATCGGAGGGCGGATCCTGGACCGGGAGGGAGCGAAACGGGCTGTCGTGCTGGGGTGCGCCATCGCGGCCGTCGGGTTTGGTCTGTGGGCGTCCAAGGTGACCACGCTCAGTTTTGCGGATCAGCGATGGTGGATCATCGTGGCCGGGGCCGGGATGGGCATGATGTTGGGTCCGGCCAATACGGATGCCGTCAACCGGGCATCGACGTTGTCCTACGGCGAGGCCACCGGGATTACCCAGACCATCCGGAACTACGGGGCCAGTCTCGGATTGGCCATCCTTGGAACCATCCTGCTCTCAGTGCAACGTTCCCAGCTGACGGCGTCACTCAGGAAGCTCTTCCCGGGTCTTCAAGATCCGGCCCAAGTGGCGGCCAGCAGGTCGCAGAGCCAGGCTGGGACGTCGACCATGCACATTCCGCAGTATTTCCGCATGGATTTCGCCCATGCCATCGAAGTGGTGCTGTTCGTCATGTGCGGCATCATGGCCCTCGCGGCCGTCGTGGCGTTCATCGGACTCCAGCGGGGCTTGCAGGAGCTGCCCCCGGAGCCCGGCGAAGATGCCGAGCCTCCGGAATCATCCGCCGATCCCGCACTGTCCGCCGAACCAGCATGACCTTCACCCCGTAGCCCACCTCCTTCACCCGTCGTTTCGTTCACAATCCAGTGGACCGGCCCAGACTCATTAGGATCCGGTCACACGAGGAAGGGGCACATGCCTGAGCCAACGCAGTTCACGATCGGGACCGAGGTCTCCTGTACCGATGGGCCTTGCGGAGCAGTGACCAAGGTGGTCGTGAATCCCGTCGCGCAGACGGTCACCCACCTGGTGGTCGAGCCGAAGCACCGAGCCGGCCTCGGTCGGCTGGTTCCTCTCCACCTGGTCACGACATCAACCGGCGAGGTCCGTCTCAGCTGTACGACCGCCGAATTCGAACTGCTCGAGATCGCCGAGGAAATCCAGTTCCTGCCCGGGACCGGTTACGCCGGATACCCGGCCGAACAGACGATGTCGATGCCCTACTACGCCAACCGCGACATCATCGGCCCCGGCAACACCACACCGGCTGTGACGCAGGACACGCTCCCTCTGGGCGAGGTGGCGGTGCGCCGCGGTGAGCAGGTGCACGCGTTGGACGGGGAGATCGGACACGTACAGGGGCTGGTCATCGCACCGCAGAATCACCATGTGACCCACGTACTCCTGCAGGAGGGTCACCTCTGGGGCCGCAAGGAAGTGGCCATCCCGATCAGCGCGGTGAGCGGGGTCGAAGACGGCATCCGCCTCACCCTCACCAAGCAGGAAGTGGAGGATCTGCCGTCCGTCAACGTCGATGGCTTCAGCGGATAGGGAGACCCAGCTTCCGGTGACAGGGCCCGTCACGGAATCCGACATCCCGGCGGAACGCCAGAGTCCCGACGTGCCGTCGTCGGGGGGAATTGACCTCATCTCGAGCCATGTCGCTGACGTCGCCGGGCTGTCGGTGCGCCGTGCCTTGCCGCGGCGCTCCCGCCGGACCGTCGGGGCGTGGTGCTTCCTGGACCACATGGGCCCGGTTGAGGTGGGCCACGACCAGGCAGTGAGCATCGGACCACATCCGCATATGGGCCTCCAGACGGTCACCTGGCTCACTGCCGGGGAAATCCTGCATCGCGACAGTCTTGGTTCCGAGCAGTTGATCCGACCCGGACAACTGAATCTGATGACGGCCGGTGCCGGAGTATCCCATGCCGAGGCAACCACCGGGTCGTACCGGGGCGAAGTCCAGGGCGTCCAGCTGTGGGTGGCCCAACCAGAATCGACCCGCCATGGATCACCTGCCTTCGAGCATCACGGTGTACTGCCTCGCCACGAGCTGGCGCACGGCGTGGCAACCGTCCTCGTGGGCACGTTCGGCGATATCGCGTCGCCGGCCCGCCGCGATACGGACCACGTCGGCGTCGACCTCGATCTGGGGGTGGGGGTCAGCCTTCTGCCCCTTGCCCCTGACTTCGAATATGGGTTGGTGGTCCTCGAAGGAGCCGTTCGGATCGGCCCGGTGGGTATCGAACCGGGTAACCTGGCGTATCTCGGGGTCGGCCGCCACGAACTGGCGCTCACCGCCGCGTCGCCGACCCGGGCCATACTGATCGGCGGCCTGCCCTTTCCTGAGCCGCTGTTGATGTGGTGGAACTTTGTCGGGCGAACACGAGAAGAGATCACGGCGGCCTACCAACAGTGGCAGGCCCAGGATGATTGTTTCGGTGTCGTCGACTCACCACTGCCTCGGATCCCGGCCAGCCCACCGGCGTGGCTCACGACGCCGTTGCCGCCGTCCGCTCGTCGACAGTGAGCGCGGCTGGCGCATCAGGGTTGACGATGTGCGCGTGGGGTCAGCCTTCCGTCCTTAAGCCGAGAACAGCCTTGTTCCGAAGAGCCGCTCGAGGCTTGGGAGGACCGACCCGGGGTGACGCCAATACCCCGAACCGGCCTTCGCCGCAACACTGCGAGCCGGGCGGCAATGAGACCCGGCCCTATCCGTTCGCTGCCACCCCGACCTTGTGGCCCAGTGCGTCGGCGAGTACCCCAAAGGTCGTTCCCGGGACCTTTTGGGCAGGCTGAATGATCGTTCCACCCAATTCCTCGGCCTTCTTCAATGTGGCGGCGACGTCTTCTACTCCGACAAAGAACAGCACCTCGTCGTCGGCGCCCTGACGGGGACTGATCGCGACATGGGTTCCACCCTCGACGCCTGTGTCGATGAAGGTGTAACCGGGAAGTGCGGCTTCCGAAGCAACCTTCCAACCGAACAGGCCGGCAAAGAACTGCCGGGTGGCGTCAGGGTCCTGGGAGCGGATCTCTGCATGGATGACGGGATGCGGCATGGGATTCTCCTTTGGTAGAGGTGGAGCGCTGGATGTCACCTGAATGACGAATCACCACGGCGAAATCGACACGTCCGCCCGAAAAACTTTGGATCAGCGCCATTCGTTTCTCGGATGCTTCGAAATGCCGCCCCGGGAGTTCTTGCGTGATCGTCAGGCTGCATCGTCGGTCGAGTCGGAGGTGTTTCGGGATCGCGTTGGCCTAACCGTGCTCGTAGCGCATTCCAGACGACGGTGGCAATCGAGTAGTAGGAACGGAGAGCACGAACCGGTGGCCCGCATCACCCTACGATGCTGATGTGCCGGATCGAACCGAGTCTGATCACGCGCCAGGTCGATCCTTGTGGAACGTGCTCGTTGGAAGGCCCTTGCGATCAAGCGAGGCATCCAAGGAGCAGATCACTCCCGTAGAGGGTCTCTCTGCTCTGTCGCTCGACGCGTTGACCTCGGTCGCCTACGGTCCCGAGGCGATCATCGTGGTGCTGGCGGTTGCCGGTTCAGGATCACTGCACCTGGTCCTTCCGATCACTGTGGCGATCGTGGCCCTCTTGGCAATCCTGGTCTTTTCGTACCGCCAAGTCATAGACGCGTACCCGGGAGGCGGTGGCGCCTACGCCGTGTCTCGGGCCAACTTGGGCGCAGGCACCAGTCTGGTGGCTGGTGCGGCGTTGATCGTCGACTACACGCTGACTGTCGCGGTCTCGATAGCGGCCGGAGTGGGTGCCCTTACCTCTGCCTTTCCGAGTCTGACTTCGGCCACAGTTCCGATCTGCCTCGGCATCCTTGCTCTCATTACCCTTCTCAATCTGAGAGGTCTGGGGGAGACGGCACGAGCGTTCCTGCTACCCACGATGCTCTTCATCGTCGGGCTCTTGGCCGTCATCGCCATCGGTCTCGTCCACCCCTTGGGACTCAATGAACCCCAACCAGGGCAGTCATTACTGCCGACTCATGGGCTACAGGTTGTCGGCTTCTTGCTCATCTTGAAGGCGTTCTCAGCCGGTTGCAGCGCCCTGACCGGTGTGGAAGCGATCGCCAACGGCGTCCCGCTGTTCAAGACGCCCCGGGTAACTCGGGCCAAGCGAACAGAGATGCTCCTCGGCGTCATCCTGGGCGCAATGCTGCTGGGCTTGGCCGTTCTGGCCCGACGTTGGCACATCGGTCCGCGCTCGAACCAGACGGTGCTCAGCCAGATCATGGGTATGGCCGTGGGCCGACACTGGGCCTACTACATCATTTCCCTGACCATCACCGTTGTGCTGGCACTTGCGGCCAACACCTCATTCGGTGGGCTTCCCATACTGGCCAGCCTGCTGGCTCGGGACCACTACCTGCCCCATCTGTTCTCCCTTCGCGGCGATCGACAGGTCTTTGGCAACGGCATTTGGGTGCTTTCTGGCCTCTCTGCCGGGCTCCTGATCGCCGTCGGTGGGAATACGAACGCGATGATTCCTCTCTTCGCCATTGGCGTGTTCACGGGCTTCACACTCTCCCAAGCAGGATTGGTCGTGCACTGGTGGCGAGAACGACCACCTCGTTGGCACTACCGCGCACTTGTGAATGGCTTCGGTGCAGTGGTGACTGCCTTGGCGACCTTGGTGTTTCTGGTCTCGAAGTTTGCCCAAGGGGCATGGGTTGTCGTCTTGGCCGTCCCGGCGTTCGTACTCCTTTTCGTGCGGATCCATGCGTATTACCAACGCGCTGGCTTGGAACTCGGAGTGGGGAGCATCCCGACAAAGCCCGTCGGCAGACGCACGTTGGTGATTGTTCCCGTAACCAGCGTGTCGCGTCTGACCGAATACGCCCTTGCCGAAGCGTTGTCGATGGGCCAGGAGGTCGTCGCTGTCTCGGTCGCGATGGACCCAGGAGTTGAAGGGCTGGGGAGTGAGGAATTGGAGAGAGATTGGGCGCAGTGGAACCCTGGACCCCCGCTGCGCATCCTGCACACCGACTTCACGTCGGTGGTACAACCAATCGTCGCCTTCATCGATGAAGTTCAAGAGCACAGTGACCAACAGATCGTGGTACTGATTCCGGTCGTGATCCCTGAGCGACTTCGCTATCGCCTATTGCACAACCAGACTGACCTGGTCCTCTCTGCGGCACTTCGGTCCCGTCCTGACCTTGTGGTGGCTCGCGTGGCGATGCCGTTGCAGGCCCCGGCGGTCGACCCGATGGCATGATGCGAGTGAACTGCAACTGTTCTTCTGTGGCATGTGCGACGCAACAATTTTCGGTGCACGGACCGGGCACGCGCGTCACACTCTTCGGCACGCGGTGTAGCGAGGGCGTGGCAATCGCCTATACTTACTGCGACGTTCGAGTGGCCGAAAGGTGGTGGGAACATGAAAACAGAACCTCATAGATCCCAACCTCCACAGCCGTGCCCCGGCGTCCTGTCTGCCGCTGCCTGATCTCCTGATCAGCGGCGTGCCATTGTCTCAACGGACGTAACGACGTCGGGGTTGTCGGTATCGTCCGCCTCCTTGAGGCACCTTCGCGCCCATTCGAGGCGCCACCGCGGCGCCTGTTTCCCACCGGGCCGCCCATCGCTGCGCAATCAGCGGAGCTCGTCTTTTGGTTACCCGCGTGCCGTGACAACACGGACCCAACGTCGCCGAACGAGGTGTTCCGCAGGATCATAAGGACCTGTTATGAAAATGCACCTCGCACCAACCGGAACGAACCAGGCGGCTGACGCCACCGCCGTCCTCGACGAGGCCCACATTGGGCACATCAATGGCGCCCTCGGCACGATCACCCAAGGGGACATCGCACCCCGCCGGGGCCTGTCCCGCAAGACCAAGACCCTGCTCGCCATCATTGGCCCCGGGCTCATCGTCATGGCGGGCGACAATGACGCTGGAGCCTTCAGCACCTATGCCCAGGCAGGGCAGAACTACGGCACAAGGTTGTTGTGGACGCTCTTGCTCCTGGCGCCCGTTCTCTACGTCAACCAAGACATGGTGCTTCGCCTTGGAGCGGTGACCGGGGTTGGGCATGCCCGCCTCATCCTGGAGCGCTTCGGCAAGTTCTGGGGGGCCTTCAGCGTCATCGACCTCTTCATCTTGAACGCACTCACGATTGTCACAGAGTTCATCGGGATCTCCCTCGCCGTCAGCTACCTCGGCCTCCCCAAGGTGCCAACGGTGATCTTCGCCGCGGTGGCTGTCATCGGTGCGGTGAGCACAGGGAGTTTTCGGCGCTTTGAGCGCCTGTGCTTGGTGCTCGTTGCGTTCTCGCTCCTCGTCGTTCCCATCTACCTGATGGTCCATCCACCGATCGGCCAGGTGGCGCGCAACTTCGTTGTTCCTGGCCTGCCCCACGGTGCGCCAGTGTCAACGGTGATGCTGCTCATCATCGCAATCGTCGGAACGACAGTCGCTCCATGGCAGCTCTTCTTTCAGCAGTCCTACGTGGTCGACAAGCGGATCACTCCTCGCTGGATCAACTACGAGCGCGTCGACCTGGGCATCGGCATTGTCATTGTCATTATCGGCGGGATGGCACTCATGGCGATGTCTGCGGCTACGTTCGCCGGGCACGCTGGCTTCGGCAACTTCACCGACGCTGGGGGCACTGCCACCGGGCTGGCCACCTACGTGTCGCACACAGCCGGCGACCTGTTCGCCATCGCTCTCATTGATGCCGCCATCATCGGCGCCGCCGCCGTTGGCTTGTCCACCGCGTACGCGACGAGCGACGTGCTCAACCTGAAGCACTCACTCCACCGCCCCGTTACTCAGGCCAAGGGCTTTTACGTCTGCTACTTCATCCTGATCGGCCTCGCTGCCGCGCTCGTGCTCACCCCCCATGTGCCCTTGGGTCTTCTGACCGAAGGTGTCCAGGTTCTCGCCGGCGTCCTGCTACCGAGCGCCAGCGTCTTCTTGCTCCTGCTGTGCAACGACAAGGAGGTGCTAGGTCCCTGGGTGAACGGTCGTGCGCTCAACGCATTGACCGGGGCAATCGTTTGGGTGTTGGTGCTGCTTTCCATCATTCTCACCGCCAGTGTCCTCTTCCCCAGTATCAGTGGCGTGCAGATCGAGACGATTCTCCTGGTAGGAATGGCAGTGGGCACCGGGATCGCGCTGTACCTCCTTGTCCAAGCGCGCCGGAACCGGCACCGGGTCACTGTGGACGATGTCCTCGCCGAGACGGTGCACCGCCACACGTGGCGCATGCCTCCCCTGTCTCGCCTCAAGCGGCCCACGATGAGCCGCCAACGCAAGGTGGGCCTCGTGACGCTGCGCGGCTATTTGCTCATCGCCTTTGCCCTCGTGATCCTCAAGATCGTGGAGGTGGCGGTGCGATGAAGCCGCACAGAGACGTGCCGACCAAACAGTGATGATGGGTCTGGGCCAATGAGCGCGCTCGGAGGGATTCGAACCCCCAACCTTCTGATCCGTAGTCTCTTATGAGGGACAATGTCCTAAATCGTCCGATGTCGTCACGGCTTATCCACCATGTGCCAGAGGCTGCAGAGGGCACGTTGGTCATCGTCGGAAACTGTCTTCAGCCGTACACCCCGTGACCAAAATGTGTCCAGCGGCGG
>OBLU010001500.1_pt1 | contig 21704 bp, 23 predicted proteins | sample 1518681 | NCBI WGS metagenome assembly OBLU01 (sample SAMEA3539304, study PRJEB22396) | soil metagenome | biome: tundra; feature: field; material: soil | place: USA | collected 2010-05 | depth 0.15 m
ACTCCGAATGCCGGGCCGCGCTGTCGGTGCTGGCCGATCACGTGCCGGGCGGCTCGCAGCTGGCGCTGGCTGGCCGGGCCCAGCCGCCGCTGCGGATCGCGCGGCTGCGCGCCGAGGGCAAGATCACGGAGATCGGCCCGAACGACTTGTCGCTCACCCGCGAGGAGGCGTCATCGCTGCTGCGCGACGCTGGCGTCCCGCTTGGCGAGGATGATGCGGCCGAGCTGCACCGGCGGACCGAGGGATGGCCGGCCGGGCTGTACCTGGCGGCCCTTTATCTCAGGGAGGGCGGCTCGTTCGCGGGCGCGGCATTCTCCTTCGGCGGCGATGACCGGCTCGTCAGCGACTACCTGGAGTCGGAGTTCCTGGCGCGGATCTCCCGCCAGCAACGGGCGTTCCTGACCCGGACCGCGGTGCTGGAGCGCATGTGCGGGCCGCTATGCGAGGCGGCTCTCGACATGGCCGGATCGGCTGCGATCCTGGCCGATCTGGCCGGATCGAACATGCTGCTGGTGCCGCTGGACCGGCGGGGGGAGTGGTACCGCTACCACCACCTGTTCCGCGACATGCTGCTGGCCGAGCTGCATCGCCTGGAGCCCGGCCTGATGCCCGTCGTGCGGCGCCGCGCCGCTGACTGGTACTTGCGAAACGGCTCGCCCGAGGAAGCACTGGAGTACTCCATGGCAGCCGGGGACGTCGATGGGGCCGCCCGCCTGGTGGGGCAGCTCGCGGTGCCGGCCTACCGGCAGGGCCGGGTCACAACCCTCCAGCGATGGTTCAGGTGGCTGGAGGACCGGGGCGGGATCGAGGGACACCCGAGGGTCGCCGTGCTGGCCTCGTTGTTTTCCGCGCTGACGGGCAGGCCAGTTGACGCCGGGCGGCGGGCTGACGCGGTCGACCGCTGGCAGTACGGAGATCCGGCCCGGCCCGATGACCCTTCCGCCGAGGCATGGGCCGCCCTGCTCCGGGCCATCTTGTGCCGGCGCGGGGCAGAGCAGATGCGCGCCAACGCAGACGAGGCCGTGCGCAGGTTCGCGGCGGGGAGCTTCGTGACGCCAGCCCCCGCGCTCCTGCAAGGGATCGCGCACATCCTGTGCGGTGACCTCGATGGGGGCGACTTGTCCCTGGAGGATGCGGTCAGCGTCGGGGAGGAAGCCGACGCGCCCGATGATCTCGCGGTCGCGCTGTGCGAGCGATCGCTGGTGGCGATAGCGCACAGCGAATGGGACCGGGCCGAAGTGCTCGCCGACCAGGCCCGTACCGTTTTGCGCCGGGCCGGGATCGAGGAAAGCTATGCGACACCCCTCATCTGCGCGCTGCGAGCCCGCGCAGCCATGCACCGGGGAGATGCCCCGGCGGCGCGCCGGGAACTCGTCCGTGCCCAGCACCTGCGGCCGTTGCTGACCTACGCGCTCCCCTACCTCGCCGTCCAGGCGCGGATCGAGCTGGCTCGCGTCCACCTCGCGCTCGCCGACACCGCAGGTGCCAGAACGCTCATGCGCGAGGTCGGTGACCTGCTTAAGCGCCGGCCCGGCCTCGGGACCCTCGCCGGGGAGGCCGGGGCGCTTCGGGCCCAGCTCTCCAGGGAACGCGGTTCAAGCGTCGCCGGGGCGTCGGCGCTGACCGCTGCCGAGCTGCGCCTGCTGCCGCTGCTGTCCACCCACCTGTCGTTCCCCGAGATCGCCGCGGAGCTGTTCCTGTCCCGTACCACGATCAAGTCGGAGGCGATGGCGGTCTACCGCAAGCTGGGGGTCTCCTCGCGCAGCCAGGCAGTCGCCCGGTCCCGTGAGCTAGGGCTCCTGGAGGGGTAAGGACCGGTCTTTCATCCCATCGGGAGGATGGAACTCGCCCCGGCCCGAGGTGGACTGGTGGCCTACGGCGAGCGGAGGCATATGGGCCAGGGCCGCGCGTAGCGGGATCGATAGCGCCGGTGAGTAACGGGACCGGGGTCAAGATTCCAGCGATTCCGGCAACGTAGGAGGCCACGATGACATCGTCAGCAACCCAGCCAGCCAGGGGCACGGGCGGGCGCGACGCGGAGGGCCGTGGCTATGGCCTGGTCTTGTTCGCGTCGGTGCTGCTGGTGATCGTGGGCTGCTTCAACCTGATCTACGGTATCGCCGCGATCGCCAACTCGCATGTGTTCACCGCCCACGCGCATTACGTGTTCGGCAGCTTGCGCACCTGGGGCTGGATCACGCTGATCATCGGCGTCTTGCAGCTGCTGGCGGCGGCCGGCGTGCTGGCCGGCAACCAGGCGGCACGCTGGTTCGGCGTGGTGGTCCTCGGGCTCAGCGCCATCGACCAGATGTTCTTCATCCCCGCCTACCCGTTCTGGTCCCTGATGATCATCGCGGTGGACGTGGTCGCGCTGTACGGGCTGTGCGCTTATGGTAGCCGCGCGAACCTGGAAGCCGTCTAGGACCGCACGGTGCGCGACATCGGGCGGTACACCGACAAAATCGCGGCGCCGGTGGGTGCTGAACGGGAAGTGGGGAGACGATGAGCGAGCCTGACCGCACGAAGCTGCCGATTCGCCGGCCGCCGTTTGGGGGGGTGAGCAACAAGACGCTGGCGGGGTCGCAGCCCGACTGGAACCTGATCGGGCACGTGGAGCCTCCGGAGGGGTCCCCGAACGTCCTGCTGGTGCTGATCGACGACGCCGGCTTTGGCAACGCGGGCACGTTCGGCGGGCCGATCAACACCCCGAACTACACGCGGATGGCCGAAGCGGGGCTGCGGTACAACCGGTTCCACGTGACCGCGCTGTGCTCGCCCACGCGGGCGGCGCTGCTGACCGGGCGGAATAACCATGCGGTCGGTTTCGGGTCGGTGGGTGAGTTCTCCAGCGGTTTCCCGGGTTACACGGCGATGGTTCCCGGTGATTGCACGCCGTGGCCGAGGGTGCTGGCGGAGAACGGGTACAGTACCGCGGCGTTCGGCAAGTGGCACCTGACCCCCGATGGCCAGCAGGGCCCGGCCGGGCCGTTCGGGCGGTGGCCGAACGGGTGGGGCTTTGACTACTTCTACGGCTTCCTGGGCGGTGACGCGGGGCAGTGGGATCCGTGCCTGGCCGAGAACCAGAAGATCATCGGCACCCCGGACGGCTTCTATGACAGCGAGAACCCGTACTACCTGCCGGATGCCATGGCCGGCAAGGCCATCGAGTGGCTGCACGGGGTCCGGGGGCAAGACGCCCGCAAGCCGTTCTTCGTCTACTTCTCCACCGGGTGCAGCCACGCCCCGCACCATGTGGCCCCGGAATGGGCGGATAAGTACCAGGGCAAGTTCGACCAGGGCTGGGACCGTCTTCGCGAGGAGATCTTCGCCCGGCAGAAGAAACTGGGCGTGATCCCCGCCGACGCGGAGCTCACGCCGCGGGACGGGGCCTTCCCCGCCTGGGATGAGGTCCCGGACAAACTCAAGGCCTATTACGCCCGGCAGATGGAGGTCTATGCCGGGTTCTCGGAGAACGCCGACCACAACGTCGGCCGGGTCATCGACGCGATCGCCGAGCTCGGCGAGCTGGACAACACGCTGATCATCTGGATCTGGGGGGATAACGGCGCCAGCATGGAGGGCACGGTCACCGGCTCGTTCAACGAGATGACGATGCAGAACGGCATCCCGCTCACCGACGAGATGCAGCTCCAGCTGGCCGAGCGGTACGGCGGCATCGGCGCCTGGGGCGGCCAGATGATGGATCCGCACTACTCAGCCGCGTGGGCGTGGGCCGGGAACACGCCGTTCCAGTGGGGCAAGCAGGTCGGTTCGCACCTGGGCGGGACCCGCAACCCGATGGTCATCCACTGGCCGGCGCACATCACCGGCACCGGCGCGCTGCGCTCGCACTTCACCCACGCCATCGACGTCGGGCCGACGATCCTGGACATCCTCAAGATCCCCGCCCCCACCCACGTCGACGGGATCGGGCAGGAGCCGTTCCACGGGGTGAGTTTCGCGGACTCGATGGCCGACGCGGCCGCGCCGGAACGCCACACCCAGCAGTACTTCGAGACCATCGGCAACCGTGCCATGTACAAGGACGGCTGGTGGCTGGCCATGAAAACCCCGCGGATCCCCTGGGTGGTCACCCCCGATGCGCTGCGGCCGTATGCGCCCGGGGTGTGGGACCCCGACGGCGACCCCGCCGAGCTGTACTACCTGCCCGACGACTTCACCCAGGCCAAAGACCTCGCCGCCGAACACCCCGGCAAGGTGGCCGAGCTGAGGGAGCTGTTCTGGGCCGAGGCGGAGAAGTACAAGGTGCTGCCCTTGCTCGCCACCTTGTCCGCGTTCTTCGGCATCCTTCCGCCCCGGCCGGATGCGGTCCCGGTCGAGTACCGCGGCGATGTCCAGAACATCATGTCGGGCATGATCCCGAGGATCTACAACCACTCCTATGCGATCAGCGCCGATCTGGTCGTCCCGGCCGATGGCGCCGAGGGCGTGATCGTGGCCGAGGCCGACCACCTGGGCGGGTTCTCGCTGTTCGTCGCCGACGGCAAGCTCACCCACACCTACTCGATGATGGGCGTATTCATCTACCGGCAGCAGGCCGAGGAACCGCTGCCCGCCGGGGAGGTGAACGTGCGCATGGAGTTCGCCGCCGATGCGGCCAAGCCCGCCACCGGCGGCGAGGTGACCCTGTACATCAACGACCGGCCCGTCGGCAAGGGCCGCATGGACCACACCGTCCCGATCCGCTTCTCCGCCTACGCGGGCATGGACATCGGCCGCGACAACGGCGGTGTCGTCGACCGCAGCTACGAGGACAAAAAACCGTTCGCCTTCACCGGCACCGTCAAAAAGGTCGTGTTCGACGTCAAGCCGCATCTGGCAGCCCAGGACGAGGAAGAGCTGCACGCGGCCGCCCACCACGGCCACGCCGCGCACGGACTCTCGCAATAAGACAGGCCCGCAGCCTGGAGGAGGACCGATGAAATTCGATGACGAAACGACCGACGTGCTAATCGGCGGCTACCTGTCCACCGATGCCGCCCACGACGACTACGAGGCGGTCCTGGCCAGCGGCGGCTACCTGCACGGCGCGGTGGTGGTCAGCAAGGACCTCAAAGGCAACCTGACCGTGGAGCAGACCGACCACATGGTCCGCGAGGGCGCCGAGGGCCTGGGCGCCGTCGGGTTCGCGGTCGGGCTGTTCGCACCGCCGCTGCTGGCCGCGACCGCGATCGGCGCAGTAATCGGCGCGGGGGCCGGCAAGCTACTGCACCGCAGGACCGCCAGCAAACTCGAGGAACAGGCCGGGGCCACCATCCCGGTCGGCGGCGCCGGCCTGATCGTCGCCTACCCGCACTCGGCGGCCACCAAAGTCGAGCCCGCCGTGACCCGCGCCATCAAGAAGGTCGTCGGCGAGGCCGAGGGCCACCACGTACAGGCCCTGAAAGGCGCGATCGCCGACGCGCAGCAGAAGATGGCCGAAAGCGGCGCCTGACGCTGCGTGGAGGGCCTTGATGTCACCGGCAGGCCGGATCAGGGCGCAGATCGCCTACGTCCGCGGCAGGTACGCATATGCCTACAGGTTCCCGCTCGTCATGATCGACGTGACCAGGCAGGTGCTGCTGGCGATCGCCCCGGGTGGCCGAGCTCAGCCGGGTCGTCTGAGCCGCGCCCGATGTGGCGACCGCGCTCGGCTATGACATCGCGGCTGCGCTGGAGGAACCCGACGGTCACTGACAGTTCCGCAGACATCGCAAGGGAGGCAGGCATGGCGAGCTGTGACCAGTCCGGAAACGGCTGGACAGCAGTTCTTAGGCGCCAGCCGGTCCGCATCGTGGAGGGCCGGGCAGAAGGCGGCTATACCAACGTATTTGAGATCATCTGCCGCGACTGCGGCGACCATCCCTACCAGGATTACTCCGAGGTCTCACCCGAGTTTCAGCGGATCCGCGGGCCATATCCGATCGCGGACGGCCTGGCCGAATACGAGAGGCACCTCAGGTTGCACCGCCAGCCGGCACGTGCCCGTGCGGGGACGATGACCGATGCTTCCTGACCGGCGATGAACGCCGGGTTCTTCGCGCTGGCATTCGCCGCGGCGCTGAACCCGAAGCTGCTGGCCGTCGATCTGCTGCTGATCGAGAACCGGCGGCCGCGGGCGATGTTCTTGAGCCTGCTGGCCGGCGGCCTGACCGTAGCCCTGACGATCGGCTGGCTGGACGTGCTCGTCTTCCACGCCGATGCCATCAACTCCCAGCGTACGGTCAGCGCGGGCGTCGACTTGGCCCTCGGCCTGCTTCTGCTCGCCGTCGGCGCGCTGGTCGCAACCGGGCGCCTGCACGGCGGGCGGAAGGCACCAGTCCCGGCCAGGGACGGGCAGCCGCAGAAGCAGGAGAAGAAGGACGGCTGGGCGCAGCGGGTGCTGACTGAGCCCCGGCTCGGGCTCGCTATGCTCGTCGGCGCGCTGGTTGGCCTCCCCGGTGCCGCGTACCTGAGTGCGCTGCACAATCTGGTCACCGGGAAATCCTCCACCGCGACCCAGGTCATCGCCGTCGTCATCTTCGTCCTCATCGAGTTCTCGCTGATCGTCATTCCCTTCGCGTTCCTGGAACTCCGGCCCGAGGCCACCAAAGCGGTGCTCAAGCACAGCCAGGACTGGCTGCTCAGCCACGCCCGGCGGCTAATGGCCTACACCGCCCTCATCCTGGGCGCCTACCTGGCCATCAGCGCCCTGGTACGCCTGATCTGACCTGCCAGCCCGGCCGTCGGCAACATCTGCGGCCGGTTCAAGAACCTTCCTTACCGGCCTTGGAGGTCAATTGCCGGACTTCGTTGAAGACGGTAGCGCGGCGAGCGCCGAGTCCAGGTGGTGGCGCCGCCTCGGGCGGTCCTTCGTCTCGGCAGACAGCTACGGACTCGTGTTGTTGCTCGTCGTGGCGACCTACGTGGTGTCCGTCTCGGTGACCGAGGCGCGGGCGGCTTCGATCGTGCTCACCGTCCAGCTGGCCACGGTCTGGCTCACCCTCCGGACGTCGCAGGCGCACCGGGTGGTACGACGCATCGCCGACATCGTGCTGTGCCTGGCCGCCATCGTCACGGTCGCGAGCTTCTTCGTGCACAAGCCGGGTGACCAACTGGGCGGGATATTCACCGTCTGCTGCCTGCTCTACCTGATCGCGCCATTCTCCATCGTGCGCCATCTGATCATGCGACGGCAGATCGACACCGAGACGCTGCTCGGTGCCATTGCTGCCTACTTGCTGATCGGCATGTTCTTCGCCTTCGCGTACAAGGCGGCCGGCGAGTTCGGAAGCGTGCCGTTCTTCGGCTCAGCCGGAGACGGCTCGCTCAGCCAGGACCTGTTCTTCAGCTTCGTCACGATGACCACCGTCGGATACGGCAACCTGGTGCCGGCCGCCAATCCCGGGCAGACGCTCGCCGTGCTAGAGGCAGTGACTGGGCAGCTGTTCCTCGTCGTGGCCGTCGGGAAGATCATCAGCAGCATGCAGCCCAGGCGCGGCGAGCGAACGGGCTCCTAACCGTGCTGGACGTTACAGCACGCGCGATCGCGAGCGTCATGCCCGGCACTGGCCTACAGGCCCGATCTCGTGGCTCGCAATTAAGACCACTATTTGAGACCGCCGGACGCCCGCTCGCGGTCTGCGGCCCGCCGGGTGCCCGCAGGTCAGCTTGGCGGAGGATAGGAGATTCCAACTCATGAAGGGTTGCCCCTCACACGCTTTCCAAGTGTGCACACCAGCGTTCACACTGGGTCGGGATCGTCCGTGCTTTTCGGCGCAGCGGTCCGTCGGACCGCGGCGGACGCCCGTTCTACCTCGGCGAGCCGCTCGGTCAGCACGGCGATCTGCGCCCGGGCGGCCTCAGCCTCGGCGTCCCTGGCTGCCAGCTGCGCGTCCCTTGCCTCGACCGCCTCGCGGAGCTGGGCGTTGGCATCGCGCAGCGCGGCTACCAGCGCGCGCAGGTTCGCGCACCGGCTGCGGCACAGCGCCGCCAGTCGGTGCTGTTGCTGTAACTATCGAGGGCGAGACGACGTTGGCGGCCTCCACCCCTCGTGGGGCGCTTGCGGGCACGCTTGTGTGTAGCGAGCACGGGGTGCCGGTTCCGGGCCTGTCGTCCGCGTGTAGGAGTCGCTTCCTATCGCCGGGGGTCTGGTTGCGTCCGGTTGCGTGGCTGAGCCGTGTCATGGGCTCTTTCGAGGCCGTCGAGGATCAGGTCGAGGCCGAACTCGTACTCGCTGCCGAAGTCGTAGCCGGGCTGAAGAACATGCCCGAAGGTGAACTCGGCGAGGTGGGGGTACTCGTCGGCGGGGAACTGCGCCAGCATGACCTGCGCTAGCGCCGCGGTCTCCTCGGGGGTGTCGAACGGCAGGCCCCGCTCCTGCAGCGCGAAGCCGTAGAGGTAGCTGTCGAGGGCTGAGTAGGCGTGCGCGGCCAGCTCGAGTGAGAAGCCGGCGTCCCGAAGGCACCCGATGACGGCGTCGTGGTGCCGCAGCGTCGCTGTGCCGGGGGACGTCCGCGACTCCATCAGGCCGATCGCCCAGCGATGTCGCGATAGGACCGTGCGGACCGAGACCGCCCGCTGACGCATGGCCCTCTTCCAGCCTTCCTCCGCGGACGGCAGCTCGATCTCGCTGAACACCAGGTCGATCATGCCGTCGAGAAGGTCCTCCTTGCTGGCGACGTGGTTGTACAGCGACATGGCCTCGACCCCCACCGCCTCGCCGAGCTTGCGCATCGAGAGCGTCTCGATTCCGTTCTCGTCGGCGAAGGCGGCCGCGGCGCGCAGGACCCGGTCGCGGCTCAGGGGGATGCGGGGCGCTGGTACGGCATCGGGCGTCGCGGGCACTTGGGAACTCCTCTTCTGCGCTGCATCAGCGGGCGTCGTGGAGAAAGAGCTTGACGGACTTACAGTGTACGTGTAACTTACATCGTAAGCTTACATTGTAAGTCAGGCCAGGCCATCACCTGGCTCCGCCCCGCGCCACACCCCCGGAAAGGGGATCCCGATGACGAACCGCACTGCGGAACCGGCCGTTCGGCACCACGCCAGTGATGCGCCGCCGCCCGCCCAGCGAGGGTCGGATGCGAGCCGGCCGGTACGGAGGGCCAGCCTCATCGCCGGGGTTGCGCTGCTGCTCATGTCTGCCCTGGCAGGCTTCGGCTACAACGTTGCGATCCACGGGCTCGTCACGCCCGGGAATGCCGCCCGGACAGCCCAGGGCATCATGGCGCACGACGGATTGTTCCGGTTCGGCATCGCTAGCCTGTTCCTAGTCATCGCGCTTGACGTTGTGGTCGCCTGGGGGCTGTACCGGGTGTTCAGCCCGGTGAGCAAGGGCATCTCGGCGCTTGCGGCGTGGCTGCGCCTTGTGTACGCGGGGATCTTCGCGGCGGCCGTCTTCCAGCTCGCCGGAGCTCTTCGCCTGCTCGGCGGCGGCAAATCCCTCCCGGCGTCCGGCGCGGATCAGCTGCACGCCGACGCGCTCCCTGACATCAACCGGTTCACCGATATCTGGCACGCCGGGCTCATCCTCTTCGGTCTCCATCTGCTCGTGATCGCGTGGCTGGCCTGCAGATCGGGCTACGTGCCCAAGCTCCTGGGCATCCTCATCGGGATTGCAGGCCTGGGCTACATCTACGACAGCATCGGCGCATTCCTTGCCCACGGCTCCTGGACCGGGGTCTCCACGGTCACGTTCATCGGTGAGTTCCTGCTGGCGTTCTGGCTGGTGATCCGGGGCCGCCGCGTCATATTGAGCCAGCCGGCACCCCGTGCCGAGCCGGCCGGGGCAGCGCGATGACCGCGGTGGCGCCCGGCGCGGCCGCCATGGAATCGATGACGGCGATCGTGCACGACGCGTACGGGACCGTCCCCGAAGACGTCCTCCGCCTCGCGGAGACGGACAAGCCTGCGACCGGCGACGACGAGGTTCTGGTGCGAGTCCATGCGGCGAGCGTCGACCGGGGCACCTGGCACATCATGGCCGGCCTGCCCTATCCCATCCGCGTTGCGGGCTTCGGGCTCCGCAAGCCCAAGTACCCCAACCCAGGGCGGAGCCTCGCCGGAACGGTCGAAGCCGTCGGCAACGACGTGACTGGTTTCTCGCAGGGTGATGAGGTGTACGGCATCTGCGACGGCTCGTTCGCGCAGTACGCCCGCGTCCGGACCGGCAAGCTCGCGCCCAAGCCGGTGAATCTCTCCTTCGAGGAGGCTGCCGCCGTTCCGGTCTCTGCGCTCACCGCGCTGCAGGGCGTGCGCGACCACGGGCGGGTCCAGGCCGGTGGCAAGGTGCTCATCGTCGGCGCCTCGGGAGGCGTTGGCACGTTCGCCGTGCAGATCGCGAAGGCGTTCGGCGCGGAAGTCACCGGCGTCTGCAGGACCAGCAAGGTGGACACGGTCCGGTCCGCCGGCGCCGACCACGTCATCGACTACACGCGTGACGACTTCGCCGGCGGGGGGCAGCGCTACGACGTGATCCTCGACATCGGCGGGAACGCGCCGCTGGCACGCCTGCGGCGGGCCCTCGCCCCGAGGGGGACGCTCGTCATCGTCGGAGGAGAGACCGGCGGCCGGTGGCTCGCAGGCACCGATCGCCAGCTCCGGGCACTCCTGCTGTCCCCGTTTGTCGGCCAGAAGCTCGGCACGTTCGTCTCCTCAGAAAATGCTCAGGACCTTGCCGTCCTCACCGAGCTCATCGAGTCCGGCAAGGTGACACCGGTCATCGACCGGACGTATCCGCTGAGCCAAGTCCCCGCCGCCATCCGGTACGTGCAAGAAGGTCACGCTCAAGGCAAGGTCGTCATCAACGTCGCGGCGCCGGCCAGCCGGACATAGTCGTCACTATCGAGAAGGGCCGACGTGCTCATGCCGCCGACCGGGCGGTCCACCGGAACCTCCGGCGGCCAACAAGCCCAGGTCGGGCGACCCTTTCGGCGGTCTTCGGGATCTGCCCGCTGGCCGTCGCGAGCGGATTGCCAATGACGGTCGCTTGTCACGCATCGTGACTGTCAGGCTTGAACACAGACGCGCCGGATCCGCCGATCTGCGCGGCTATTGAGCGCACCTCTGTGCGTTTGGTGGCCGCGCATAATGGATATTCAGGGTTCCCGATCAATGTTCCAGATGGCTTTAGTGCGCCGTGCACGGCTTTTAGCGCAACCACTTCGGATGTAACCGCCGGGCTGGAGTGCATCGAGATCGGCGCGCTGGCAGGCGACAGTGCGGGCGCCTGGCCCGAACACCGTCAAGACGGGAGAGGCCTGAGCCTCCGGCCGACTGCCGACGTGACCGGCCGTGTGCAGCTGACGCGCCTGGTTGTCCGCTCCGTGGCCGCTTGCGAGCTTGATCATGCCGGATACGTGTCCAAATTCCTGCCGCTCAGGGTGTAAGCGAAGGTCAGGCACGTCAGGTTATCGGTCTTGAGAACCGCCGGCCTGATCGAGTGATGACGGCAGCGCCAGCTCCGTAGGGTCGCAGCATGATTCGGCGCTGGCCTGGGCGATCGTCGGCTCGGTCGCGGTGTCGCCGCGGACCTGGCCGGTGTGGTTGTTCGGGTTCTTCAGCTGCGGCAGGGGCACGGGGCCGAGGAGCAGCCCTTGCCTGCTGATCGGCCGGATGCCGCGGCTGACGCGCATGGAGCTTCGTCTGGTGGCCCGCGGGCTGCTGTAGTAGATTCGTAGTTGTGGCGATCGATGTGGACTGGACGCACGGCGCGGCGCACATGCACGCCAACCACAAGGTGACCGTGACGGAGGCCAACGAGGCTGTCTCCGACATCGACGCGGTGTGGTTCGACCCCGACCCGCACAGCAAGTCCAGGCGGAGCGCTCGCGTGATCGGCTACAGCCACAGTCGCCGGGCCATCCTCACCGTCATCCTGGTGCACCGGGACGACGGCGGCTACCGGTGCGAACGGCTGGGAATCGAGCACATCCGATCGGCGACGGTATGAGAGGGGCGAGTGATGGACGCCAAGCATGCGGTGGAGATCGCACAGGCCGAGTCGGAGGCCACCCGTGACGAGCCGCTCCCGGAGGGGGCGCAGGGCGAGCGGCGCGGCCGGTCGGTGGTGCAGTCGGTGCGGTTGCCCGCTGAGGAGTTCGCTGAGATTGAGCGGATCGCCGCCGAGGCCGGGGTACCGGTGGGCGCGCTGATCCGCGGATGGGTGCTGGCCGGGCTCGCCGCCGAGCGGACAACTTCGCTGCGGGGTGCCATCGAGCACCTTGCCGCCGAAGCCGAGCGGCTGCGCCGGCTTGCGGCGGTCAGCGACGTAGCATGACCGGCGGGTGTCGTGACAGGGCTCTGAGAGCTTGATCACGCCGAATGCGTGCCCAGGCCATGAGACAACCCCGCGTTTGCCCAGGTCAGCAGAGTTTCCGTACGGGTCTTGAAAACCGCTAGGGCGCGGACGCGTCCTCGCGGGCCCGTATCCCGGACTCCCCGCCCGACTACCAGCGAGAAATTGCCGACCACCGCTTGAAACAGATCAGGCTCTCCCGGACTCCCATTGCCGCGGGCGCCAGCGGCTGTGCGCGGTTCATGGCGGCCACATGCGCCTGCCCGCGCCGAATGCGCGCCGAAGAGGGCAAAGACCGGCCGCTCCCCGATGCGGCTCCGTCCGTGTCGGGCGCAGATGGCTCGGCACTACCGCCGCGCCGAACCGGAGAATCTGAGCGGCTTCCGCCTCACAGCCGGTCAGCCATCGAGCCGCGCAAAGCGGAATCGCGATGATCGCAAGGGTGGGCGGGCGGGCCAGAGCCACCGCGGACGCCGACGCGACGTGGCGGGCGGATCGAGAGCAACTCCGTACCATGCTGGACGATGCCAGCGCGCAAGACCTCGGCGATCACTTCGAGTTCACGATCGGCCAGGGAAGAAGAATCGAGGGTGAAGGCCCCGACAATGGCCTGCGATTCCCGGTCACCGCAGACTGGCCAGCAGGATATTCGAGCAAATCCGCCTTGATGTAAACATCATGACCGAAGATCCCAGGCCGATCGAAGACATAACGCTCCGCAACCTGCTGGATTTCGCGGACATCCCATCCGTCACGGTCCCGGCCATCAAACTCGACCAGCAGCTCGCCGAGAAACCGCAGGCATATACGCGCGACTACGGCCGCCGGGAGAACGGACGGGCCAAAGATCTCTACGACATGCTTGTCATAGCCCAGGAGCTGCCGCTGCCCACGGAAGCCGAACTCGCCGGTGCGTGCCGCCAAACCTTTACCCTCCGCCAGACAGCCTGGCCTCCTGTGCTCGGGCCGCCTCCGGAGTCCTGGGACGGAACCTGGCGGACCTACGTCACCGACTACGGCATCCAGTTCAAGACCCTTGCCTCCGCTTACAGCGCTCTCGGTGCGTTCTGGGAACCGGTCCTTGCCGAGCAAGGCCCGGATATGGCCTGGGACGCTGACAGCTGGGCATGGTCCTGATGACTGTCAGCCCGTTAGCCACAGCCCGGCGGGTTGAGACACTTCAGTGAGCTGGAGAGCGCCTGGCCCGTTCGGTCACGACCGCCAGGCGCTGTTCGAGGTGACTCCGGGCCTCATCGACGTCTCCCCCGGTGACACCGCTCATTGCGACGGCAGCAGTGATGACCACATCCGCCAGTTCGGCGAGCAGGTCATCGCGGCTGCGGCAGACCCCCTTGCGTGAGTTCAGGCCGTGCATGCCGATGAACGCCTCTGCAGCCTCGCCGACCTCCTCGGTCAGCTTGAGCAGGCGTACCTCGACCGGGACGTTTCCGTGATGGACATGAAGGTCCCTGATCTGATCCCACATAGTCTTCGAGTCAGCTCCGTGTCGGAGGATGCTGTCCAACCGGGCGCCACGGTAGGTGAGCATGGCGATCTCGTCGGTCCGGCGTCGTGAGCGCACGATAGCAAGGTTCTCAGCGAGGGGTGAGGGCGGCGGGGTGCTCGCCGAGAACCCCTCAGCTCTGCCCAGAACCGCAGGGTCAGAGCCATGTTCAGGTCCGGTCACGAGGCCCGAGAAGATCATTTGTCATCCAGATGTCACCGGGACCGGGCGTGGACAGGTGACACTGCGCGTACCCGGACGGCTTTCCCGGCACGTCCTGACACCTGCACTGCGCTTCCGCGGACGCTCGGAGCGGCGGGGGGCCGACCAGGCGGGCCAACGGTTCCGCAGCCCGGCGTGCTCATCGCCATGGCCAGGCTACCCGCGGCGGCCCGTGCCCGCCATTGCCGCTACGATGACGACGGAGCATGATCACCGAAGCGGCAATGGAGCCGACAAGTTATCATACCGAAAACGATCACCTGAATTTACCGGGCGGATCGGGCCTTAGGTACCCGGCAGGTTCGGGACCTTAGGCCCTAGCCGGTCGGCATCGCTCGCTCTACACTAGTCATGCGTTGGCATCTCCAGAAATACCAAGCCGGGCGACAGATCAGGTGTCGCCTATTCAGGTAATGGACTTCCCGATTCAGATACGACCTGTCTGTACAAAGGAACGCAACGAATGACCAGAGCCAGCGCACCATCCGCCCTGGAGGCGGTAGCGCCGATCCCCGACCGTGCCTTTGCCATCCGAGACCGCGCATTTGCCGGAGTAACCGGGCTCGATGGGTCGGCTCATGCGGATGTAGTTACGGAAGCGGTAGAAGCTTGCTTTCCGGCGGCAGGTCGCCCGCGGAAATTGATACTTTTTCTATTGGGTGGGCGTCCCGACGACCTGGCCGTGACGGACCACCAGATATTTTACCGAGATCCTGATGGCCGACAATAGGGAGGTGCGCGTACCATGAATTTCGATTTGACTGACGAGCAACAGCTGATCCGAGACATGGTCAGGGAGTTCGCCGCAGCCGACGTGGCGCCGATCGCCGCTGAGATCGACCGTGATCACCGCTTCCCCGAGGAGCTTGTTCCGAAGATGGCGGACCTGGGCCTCCTGGGTATTCCCTTCCCCGAGGAGGTGGGCGGCGCGGGAGCGGACTACGTGAGCTACGCGATCGTGGTCGAGGAGATATCGAGGGTGTGCGCGACCACTTCCGTCATCGTGTCGGGTCACACCTCCCTCGGCACCTGGCCGATCTTCCAGTTCGGGACCCAGGCTCAGAAGGACCGCTACCTTCATGATCTGACCACAGGCCGCCGCCTGGTGGCCTTCGCCCTGACTGAGCCCGCCGCGGGAACAGATGCAGCTGCGGGCACCTCGACGGCGGTGCTGAAGGGGGACGAGTACGTCCTCAATGGATCGAAGATCTTCATCACCAACGGCGGGTACGCCGATGTTTTTATCGTCACGGCGAAGACCGATCTGACGCAGGGGACAAGAGGGATCAGCGCCTTCATCGTCGAAAAAGACGCCCCCGGGTTCTCCATCGGCGAGGGGGAGCGGAAGATGGGGATTCGCGCGTCCAGCACGCCGCCGCTCTACTTCGCTGACTGCCGCATTCCCAAGGATGCGCTCCTCGGCGGGGAGGGCAACGGGTTCAAAATCGCCATGCAGACGCTCGATGGCGGCCGGATCGGCATCGCTGCGCAGGCCGTGGGCATAGCCCAGGGAGCGCTCGATGCGGCGGTAGCCTACGCCAAGGAGCGCGTCCAGTTCGGCAAGCCGATCGCGAGCCTGGAAGCAATTCAGTTCATGCTCGCTGATATGAGTACCGAGATTGACGCTGCCCGGCTCCTGGTCTATCGGGCCGCATGGCTCAAGGACAACGGCCGCCCCTATGCGACGGAATCGGCGATGGCCAAGCTGTTCGCCTCGGAGACTGCCACCAGGGTGGCAGGCCATGCGATCCAGATTCACGGCGGATACGGATTCACGGAGAGCTATCCGGTGGAGCGAGCCTACCGTGACGCCAAGATCACCGAGATTTACGAAGGAACCTCCGAGGTGCAGCGCATGGTCATCGCGAGAAATGCTCTGCGGTGATGATGATCACCTGCGGGGAATGCTGAACGAGTACGCCGCATATTAAGGAGCGCAGTTGTGCTTGAGCTAGCCTATTCGGACATCAAGATCGGCGACGAGGCATCATTCGCCAAAACGATCACCGAGGGGGATGTCGTGCAATACGCCGGCATCACCGGGGACTTCAACCCCATTCACATCGATGCCGAATATGCGAGGCAGTCGATGTTCAAGGAGCGGATCGCGCACGGCATGCTCGTCTCGGGGCTGATCTCAGCGGTGCTGGGGACCCAGCTGCCCGGCCCCAACTCCATCTACCTTGGGCAGGAACTCAAGTTCACGGCTCCCGTCAAGATCGGCGATACCGTGACGGCAGTGATCACTGTGACGGACAAGCGCGATGACAAGAGGATCATAACGCTCAAGACCACCGTGTCGAATCAGCGCGGCGAGGTGGTCGTCGACGGTAGTGCGGTGGTCAAGAAGGCGGGTCTGTAGCGTCTGTCCACGAGAGAGTCCGTCGAGTGTTATCGAGCAGCCGTTACTTTCGTGCGTCGAGGTGGCCGTAGTCAAGGAGGATCGTTATGAGGATTGTGGTCGCCTACAAGTGGGCCTGCGACCCGCAGGAGGCGGCGGTGGGCGCTGACGGCAGTGTGGACTGGAGCCGGGCGAAGCCCGGCATCAGCGATTACGACCCCGTGGCAATAGAGCTGGCGCGCCGCCTCGCCGAGGCCACGAGTGCCGAACTGATCGGCCTGACCGCCGGGGCGAAGGGCGTAGGTGTCGCCATCGCCTGCAAGGCGGCCCTCTCGCGGGGCCTGGACCGGGTGGTGATCGTCGAGGACGACGCACTGAGGGGAGCCGGGACGGCCGAGCTGGCTGCGGTGCTCGCCGGGGCAGTGCGTCAGATCGGTGACGTGGACGTCGTCATCACGGGCGACTCGTCAGTCGACGTGGCCGCTAAGATGGTGCCGACGGTCCTGGCTGGCCAGCTCGGCTGGGCGGCCGTGGCCGAGGTCACCGCCGTGTCTGGCCAGGCTGGCGCGCTGCGCGTCGAGCGGGCGGTCCCTGGTGGTGTGCAGACCGTCGAAATCTCCGGTCCCGCCGTGCTGGCTGCGTCCGCAGATGCCGCGGTAGCGCGCGTGCCTGGCATGAAAGACCTGCTTGCGGCGGGCAAGAAGCCGGTGGAGCACTTCGAGCTCGCCGCGCTGGAGGTGCCCGCAGGCAACGGGGCCATGACGGTCAGGGGCACCTCGCGCCCGGACCGCAAGGCCCGCAAGGGTCAGCTCATCGACGCTACCGACACTGCTGCCGCTGCGGCCGAGCTCGTGACGGCCCTGCGCGGTGCAGGAGCACTATGACAAGCCGCAGGACGAGAGAGAGGACAGGGCAGTGAGCGTGAACGCCTGGATCATCGTCGGCGATCAGCCGGCTATAGGCAACCTGATCACGGTCGCGCGCTCGCTGGGCGGGCAAGTCGCGGCGGTCGTCGCCGGACCGCGTTCTGTCGCCGAGACAGTGGCGGCGAGCGGCGTGGACAAGGTCATCTGGTGTGGCCCGCTGGGCGAGGCACCCGTGGAGGCCAGCGCCACCGCGGTTGCGGACGCCATTGCCGCCGACCCCCCCGGCGTGGTGCTCAGCGGCCGCCAGCCGGGCGAGCGTGTGCTCCTTGGTGCCGCCGCGGCCCGGTTGCAAGCGGCGGTCCTGACCGGGGCCCGCCTGGTCTCAGCCGAGGGTGACGATGTCGTCGTGGTGAACTCCATCTTCGGCGCTATCGCCGAGGAGACCATCGCCGTCTCAGGCCCGCTAGCCCTGATGCTCGACGGCGGCCCGGTCCCGCCGGCCAGCGGGGCCGTACCCATTGAGGAGCTCGCCGCCGTCCCGCTGGGCATGAAGGTGATCGAGACCAGAACGTCCGCAGTCGATCAGGTGGACCTCGGCGCAGCCCCCCGCGTGGTCGGCATCGGCCGCGGGCTCAAGGCCAAGGACGACCTCGTCATGATCGAGGCTCTCGCCAAGGCCGCCAAGGCCGAGATCGCATGCTCCCGGCCCGTGGCCGAGGGACTGGACTGGCTGGGAAAGGAGCGCTACATCGGGAGTTCCGGCCAGCACATCTCTCCCCAGCTCTACCTGGCCATCGGGATCTCCGGCCAGCTGCAGCACATGGTCGGCGTGCACGGGGCGGAGACGATCGTGGCGATCAACTCCGACCCGAACGCCCCGGTGTTCCAAGACGCCGACTACGGCATCGTCGGCGACCTGTACAAGATCGTGCCGGCGATCACCGGTGCCCTGAAATGATGGTGCTAAATGCCAGAAACGGCTGAGCCCGACTTCGACGTCATCGTTGTCGGCGCCGGTATCGCCGGCTGCGTCACGGCCCACGAGCTTGCCCGGCAGGAACGCTCGGTTCTGCTGATCGAGCGGGGCGAGTCGCCCGGCTCGAAGAACCTCTCCGGCGGCGTCCTGTACTCCCGCAGCATCCAGAAGGTCTTTCCCGGGTTCCTCGACGAGGCTCCGGTCGAGCGCCGGATCACGCGCAACTACATCAACTTCCTCAACGCCGAGAGCTCGGTTGCCATCGACTACAAGGACACCCGCCTGGCCGACCCGGTCAACGCCGTCACGGTGCTCCGCGCCAAGCTGGACCCGTGGCTGGCCGAGAAGTGCGAGGAGGCCGGGGCCCTCATCATGCCCGGGGTACGCGTGGACCGAGTCCTCACCGAGGACGGTGCGTCCGGCAAACGGGTCGTCGGGGTCCAGGCCGGCGAGGATGAGCTGCGTGCCCGCGTGGTCGTCGCCGCGGACGGCGTGAACTCCTTTATCGCCAAGGAGGTCGGACTACGCAAGCAAGAGCCGCCGAACCACCTCGCTGTCGGCGTGAAATCCGTGGTCTCCCTGCCCAGACAGACAATCGAGGCACGATTCAACCTGACCGGCGATGAGGGCGCGGCGATCGCCGTCGTCGGTGACTGCACTGAGGGACTGGGAGGCGGCGGCTTCATCTACACCAACACCGACTCTATTTCTGTCGGCATTGTCGTGCGCCTAGACGACCTCACGGCCAAGAAAAAGGTCGTCACCGACGTCTTCGACCATTTCCTCGAACACCGATTCATCGCCCCGTACCTGCAGGGCGGCGAGCTGGCCGAGTACGGCTGCCACCTGGTCGCCGAAGGCGGGATGGACATGATCGGCGAGATTGCCATGGACGGCATGCTCGTCGTCGGTGACGCCGCCGGGCTCACTCTCAACACCGGCCTGACCGTGCGCGGCATGGACCTGGCGGTCGGCTCGGCGGTCGCCGCCGCCGATGGCATCATCTCGGCTCTGGACCGGAATGACACCTCCAAGTCCGGCCTCTCCGGGTACCGGGAGAGGCTCTTTGCCTCCTACGCAGGCAAGGATATGAAGACCTACGCGAAGGCACCCGCCTTTCTCGAACTCGAGCGCATGTACAAGAACTACGGCGAACTCCTCGCCAACGTCCTGTACGGCGCCTTCAACCTCGACACCCAGCCCCGCCGGCACCTCCTGAGCGTCGCACGCAAGGCGCTGACGCAGTCACCGCTGAAGACGAGGCAGCTGGTCCGCGACGGCATCGCAGGAGCACGCGCGCTATGAAACCACTGTCTGTCCCTGAACGGCTGGCGAAGAACCGCTTCAACCTCGACGAGCAGGAGTGCCACATCGAGGTCAACCAGGAGATCGCCAAGGCCACCGGGACCGGCAAGGCCATAGTCGCCTGCTGCCCGGCCCACGTGTACGCCGAGGAACCCGACGGGACCATCTCCGTGGAGTACGCCGCCTGCCTCGAGTGCGGAACCTGCCTCGCTGTCGCCGCCCCTGGTGCCCTGAAATGGCATTATCCCCGCGGCGGATTCGGCGTCCAGTTCCGCGAAGGGTAGCAATCGCCCGGATAGGACGAGGCTCCCGCCGAGCTGGCCTCCCACCGGACGAGCGACTGTGGCCCCTTGGTCAGCTTGTGCCGGGCCAGTGGCTGTATCGGTCGATGGCGTCCGGGTTGCGGACGGTTCCTATGTGTGCAACCTGGGCACTGCTGACGTCGTAGAAGCGATCGTCATCGCCACCGCCGTCCAGCGTCTGGCCCCCTGGGTCAACACCGACTTTAGGTGTTTCGTGCTGACTGGGGCGTGTTCGACTTGCCGCGCAGTTCTGATCTTGCTGGGCGTTTTGCCGACAGGCTTAAGGGCACCCAGGCATGACAAAGGCCCGCATCTCGCTGCGGGCGGCTCGGTTCCGCGGGCCGCGGTGGTGCGTTCAGGCCCATTTCCAGGTCGTTCGGGCAGGTCAGCCCGGTCAGGAGGTGTCGGCGGCCTGCGAGCCGGCCCACTCGGGGCGGAATCGGGTGATCGTGACGGGGCCGGTGACGGTCGGTGTCGTCGCCCGGGTGTGCGGGAAGCTCGGCCTGCTTGTCTGCCGGCGGTCGGAATGCCGCTGCCGGCCGGTGACGATCAGCGTGCCGGGGGCGGCACGGCCGGCCGCCTCGGCGAGCCGGGCGAGCACCGCCGGTGAGGTGGTGGCGGTGACCAGGGTCTGGGCCATGGACCGGGCCGCCTCGCGCAGCATGGCGGTGAACGAGATCTGATCGGCGGTCACCGGCCGCGCCCTGCTGCCTGCCGCCGTGTTCGCGGCCGTGGCGGTGAGCATGCTGGCGAGTGCGGCGGCACCGCTCTTGCGGACCAGCTGCCCGCCGGTCAGCCACGCCCGGAACTCCTGGCGCACCAGGTCCGGCTCTTCCGAGCGCAGGGCCGGCCCGGCGGGCGGCCCTGCGCCGGTCACCGTGGTCTTGTTCTCCCCGATGGTGGTCTCCGAAGCCGGCCACCGCCGCGGGCAGGCCTCCCGGATCGCCTCGGCGGGGAACTGCTGGTGGCCGGGCAGCGTGCTGGCCAGGCAGTACAGCTCCGAGACGGTGCCGCCACCGGCGCCGGGGACGGTGACGTTGTGCCCGGCTGCCCGCACCGGCAGCCGGTCGGCGGCCCGCCGGCCGTGGGCGTTCAGATACGACATCCGGATCCGTCACTCAGCCATCCGCCGGGCACGGCCGGCAGCGATATGCCCTGCCTGGCACGCATCACCAGATGCCCGCCGGCATCCAGGATTGCCGTGGCCAGCTCATGGCCAGTGAAGTTTGCGGCCGGCGACGAAGACCCGGCCGGCGAAGAGCTCGGGATGCCCGGCGACCAGGCGGGCGATCAGGGTCTGCTCACCGACACTGCAGGCGTCCATCGCCGCGCCCAGCATCGCCCGGGCGGCCCGCGCGGTCACCAGCACCGCCCGCGCCTGCGGGAACGGGCCGCTGCCGTCGCTGGTGCCCGAGGACCCGAGCTCTTGCCTGCTGGCGCCGGTGGCAGGCAGGCCGGTCTGGAACCCGCCGGTTGCACCGAGCTCCAGGCCGCACCACTGTGCCGTCTGCGGCGTGGCCGGGCCCGCGATCGAGCCGGCCGCCTGCCAGAACACCTCTTCCATGACCTGCCATCCCAGCAGCCGCCGCCAGCCGGCCGAGCACCTTGCTGGCCGGCACATGCCAGCGCCTGGCCCACGGCACATCGAGCAGGTGCCCGGCCAGCCGCGCCATCGTCTCCCGGTAGCCGCATTCGGGTGCTAGCGTCATCGCCACCGTGAACCGGCAGGTCAGCTCCAGCGACATCAGCCGCCGCCGCGCCGGCCGCGCCGGCCGCCCGGCCCGCACCGCGCCTTCGATCACCGCCTCGATCACACCGCGGCCCAGCTGTGCCTCCAGCAGCCCGAGCCGCACATGGCCGGGCAGCCACCCGCCCGCCCGGGCCGCGCCGCCGCGGCGGACCAGATCGGAA